>ERZ1292644.241-Hain-H14-01um-R2-241-length-40772-cov-10_pt1 | contig 40772 bp, 63 predicted proteins | sample MGYA00564402_ERZ1292644 | MGnify/ENA primary metagenome ERZ1292644 (study PRJEB36523, sample SAMEA6512644) | groundwater metagenome | collected 2019-01-09 | study: AquaDiva: Metagenomics assemblies of 32 groundwater samples
TAAGTGTACGCGGGAGTTGCTGCGGGAGTACGTGGGGAAGCTTGGGATGCCTGGAGAGGTGGGGTTCCGGTACGGGGGTGTAGACAAGGCCCCGGCGACCGTAGACAAAGCAGAAACCGTAGACAATATCACCGTAGACACTACTGAGACTGTAGACAAGTGCGCGACGTGCCAAAAAGGGAAGCGGGCACCCGCGCGGACTCAGTGTTACGCCTGTCTACAGCGGGCGTACCGAGAAAGGAAGGCATGAGATGACACACAAGGTTAGCAAGCTCAGATACGGGCTAACGAAGAGTGGGCAGGCGGTAAAGCCGAGACGGACATGGCTGCCAGACCCCGGCACTAAGCCCCCCCTGCCGTCGCCGATGACGGGGACGCGGAAGGCACCCAGTCAGACCGCGAAGGGGGCGATGACGGCGTCACAACGGGCTAGTGCGCGACGTGTATCCCCCCGTAAGGGCTACTCCGGTAGCGGGAAGGTAAAGGCGGGGAACAGGTAAGTGGCAGTCGAACGCTACGCATGGGATTACCGGACGCAGGGTTACATTTGGGTGCCGGGCGGGAACAAACACCTATTGGGTGGTGGCGGAGGATGGCCCTGAGAGTGGAGGACAATGGCCGCCGCGCGCACAGGGGAACACTTGACATGAAACCAAGCATCCTAAAGCGGCAGCTAACGAAGGGGATACAGCGTTGGCGTGACCGCTTGTGGCTGAACCAGTGGAAGATCGAGCCGCACTTTGAAGACGAGGTTGAGCGAGGGGAAACTGGGGCGTTTAGAGTGGCGGCGCGGGCTGAGTGTGATTCGGAGTATCGCCAGGCGGACGTCACAATCGCCTTGAAGGTCAACGCGGACCGGAGCGAGGAGGTTAAAAACCGGACTCTCTGCCACGAGATGGTACATGTGCGGAACTCGCCGGTGGATCACTTCGTCAAAGTCCTGCTGGGCGAGCTGCCGCCGGGCAAGCGTGCCGCTTACCTGAACTGGTGGGTGAACGTGGATGAGGGTTTGACTGAGGACTGGTGCAACATCCTGCTGGACGCCTACAAGGAGCTTAAGTGACTACACAGGTAGTGGAGCGGCCCCAGGCAGTCCGGGTTATGGAGGGGCCGCAAACTAACTTCGTGAAGTCGGAAGCGCGGCACCCCGCTATGTTCTCAGGCAGGGCGGGCGGGAAGACGGCGGCGTCCGTCATTAAGGCGTTTCTCTACGCTACGTCGCACCCAGGAAGCGTCGGATGCCTGACAGAGCCAACCTTTAAGCAGATCATGCGCATCCTGCTCCCGGCCTTCCGCCGCCTCTGGGGGAGCTACGAAGGCTCCGTTTGGGAGTTCAAGAAGGCCGATCTGGAAATCCAGTTCAAAAACGGCTCCGCCATCTTCCTGGGTTTCTCGGAAGACCCAGAGAGCGTCCGGGGCCTTGACCTGGCCTTTTTCGGCATGGATGAGGCGCGCATCGGCCACCAACACGAGACCTTCATGAACTTGCAGGGATGCCTCCGCCAGCCAGGGTTCCCTCACCAGGGCTGGGTCACAACGACACCCGCAGGGCAACGGCATTGGCTCTACCACAGGTGGGTCCAGCACCAACTACCGGCGGAGAATGAACCTCTTTCGGCGAGTGAGTACCCCGCCTTCATCGCGGAGACCGAGAAAAACTACCACCTCTCTCCGCACTACCTGCACTCCCTCAAGTCTTCATTTGGGGATACGCGGTGGGCTGAACAGGAACTCCTGGGTAAGTTCGTCATCTTTGAAGGTCAGGCGTTCCCCACTTTTACCGAGAAGGTTCACATCCGTCCCTTCCCCCTCGGCGCGCGACCCAAACGTTCGCTCCGGGGCCTGGACTGGGGCGCCGTCGTCCCCACGGCCTCACATATGGTCAACCTGATGCCGGACGGCCGGGTCTGGGTGACGGACGAGTTCTACCAGCGCCGCTGTGATGAGCGCACGCTTGTCTCGGCCCTCTCAGGCAATGAGAAGGTCTACTGCGACCCCTCCGCGAAGGACACCATCGACATGCTCTGCCGCTACGGTGTTAACGCTAAAAAGGCTCGCTCCAACGACTTCAAACTACGCTACCGCCTCACCGCTGGCAGGCTGGCGCTGGGGCCTGATGGGGAGCCGGGGATGTACATCGACCCCTCATGCCCCAACCTCATTGAGGAGCTTCAGTCGCTCACATTCGCCAAACCCAGAGGCCAGGACATCCTTACCGACCGCTGGGAAAACGGGCTTGACGACCACGCCTATGACGCCGTGGCCTACGGCCTCATGGAGCTCGACGCCGGGTTCCTGGGCCGTCCCGAACCGGCGTTCAACCTCGTCGTAGACCGTAGATGGGGACACCGCTGATGATCTTCGACCAGGCCCTCGACCCGGTAAAGTGCCAGAAGTTCGGCGAACGGATGACGGCGTTCTGGTCAGGGCAGCAGCGGCTCGACCGCGAAGCGCTCAAGATCATCAACCTCACACAGCACTTTATGGCCGCGTCGGACGGGAAGGCTGCGGTGGAGTCGTTCGAGTCGGGCATTGGGCACCTGGTCTGGCGCGAGAACGCCGCCCTGCTTGACCTCCGCCCCGGCCTCCGGGTGAATGTGCCCGAAGAAGACAGGGACGAAAAGGACTTCGTTGACAACGTGCTGGAGCCCTGGCTTGCCGGGGCGCGGAAGCGGTCTCAGGAAGGCGGGTGGGTAGAAGACCGCATCGGCGGCGACCTCGCCTCTGTCGGCAGGCACGTCTCCACCATGTATCCCGTCCCCCGCATCTGGGTCTCCGAGGACTATAAGCAGCTCGTGAAGAAACTCCAGGACGAGGACGACCCGGACGAACTCGAACGCATCAAGAAGGAAATCCGCAAGTTCAAGCAGGGTCGCTTCCCTATGCGTTGGCGCTGGGTTGACCCCCGTTCGTGCTGGACTACCTGGGGAGGCGAACACCGCCTCCCGATGACCGTAGAGTTCCGCAAGCTGACCTACGACGAGATCGAGGACGAGTACGGCGCCGATGCGATCCCCGGCGACTTGAAGGGCTCTGTCGGCACGACGGAGATTGATGTCCTGGAGGTGGCTAACCACTTCCAGCAAGCCACCATCATCAACTCCAAGGAAGACCCCAGGTTCGCCAAAGACCCGTTTGAGCACGGCCTGGAGATGAGCCCCTACATCTTTATTGAAGGGCCTATCCTCGCCGCCAACGACGAGAACTGGCGCTGGGCCGGAACGGTGTTCCACTGCGCTGACGCTATCCACCAGTTTGACCAGGTGCTCACGGACTGGACGGTCAACCACAACGAGTGGACGCGCGCGCCGGTCAATGTCTTCCTCGACCCGGAGAGGAACGAAAAGGCTGCGGGCCGCCCGCCGGACATCCAGTATGGCCCGGGCAAAACCAACTACTTCTGGTTGGGCGAAGACGTGCGTAAGGGTGTCGCCGAGACCCTGAATGACCAGTCGCCCGCGCTCTTGCAGGAACTCAAGCAGATCATCGAACGTACCGCATTCAACCCCATCTCGCGCGGTGAAGCGAAGTCCGGGGCCTCTGATGCGCTCTTCCGCACTCAGGTACAGGTGGCCGAACGCTCCCGCGACCCCTGGGTGGCGGCCATCGAACGCGGTTACGAGAACTGGGGCGTCCTCGCGCTCCGGGGCGTGTCAGCGCTGAACCAGGTGGCGCTCGACCTGGCAAAGGGCGACAAGGACTTCGCCGCTTCAATTGACGCGGTGGCTGTGTTCTCAGACCTACGGGGTAAGGCGGGCGTCCTCGAACTTACGCCGAAACAGGCGAAGGGGTGGGAACCTGCGATCCAGGCCCGCGCTTCGCGGTCGCTCCGTATGGACGAGACGCTGGCCACGCAGACGGCAAAAATCAAGCACGAGATGGGTGTCTCCTGGGAGCAGTTGCTTGAAGAAGACCTTTACTACGAACAGCCCCACCGCGTCCGCCTGCGCGGGTACGAGGAACTGCTAAAGGACGGCATGGTCGCTCAGGACACAAGGGCCATCCTGGCCCTGTCCGGTGACGACTTCGCCAACCCATCACCGGAGGAGATCGCGGAACTGGAATCTCTGTTCCCGAACGCCTCCCCCACAATCAGGCAAATCATTACAGACGCCCAGGGGGCAGGTTCCACAGGTCAGAGTGTAGGGAACATGGCGCGGGCAGGACAAGGGGAGGCCCCCCGGCCGCCACAGGAAGCGGCGATTTAAGTGGAATACGGCGACAAGAGGGCAAGGGACGCCACGGCTGAACACGAAGACATGATCCGCCGCGTGGCCGCTGACCGCACCAAATGGCTACAAGAACGTGCGGCGTTCATCCTTAACCGCCCCAGGGGCTCCAAGAGACTGTCCAAAACAGAACAGGTGGCCGACTGGCAAGCCAAACTCGCCAACCCCGCGCAACTGGCAAAGGAACACCAGCACGACGTAGCCACCTGGGGGAGCGTGAAGGCTGCATTGCGCCTGGCCCGCTGGGACAGGGACATGGCGGCGATGAACCAGAGTGAGGGGGAGCCCGATGCCTCTTGATACATCTCAGAACAAGTACGGGTGGACGAAGAACCCTGACGGGACGTGGAACCGGCCTGGTCAAGGCCCTGTCGCGGTGAATACCCCCGCTACTCAGCCTTCTAATGCCCTGACTAGCTTCGGCACCGGCCCGCTCCAGGTGGTGGGCACGGACATTCTTGACGCCTACCTTCCGTACTACCGCGATCTCGTGGTGGACCCGGCGGTGCAAATTTACGGCTACCAGACGCAGGCCGCCATCGCGGCGGCGGGCCGGGGTGACTCCGCAGCCGACAACGCCGCCCGCATTGAGGCTGCCCGTATCGGGGCGCAGGGTGGTATCGAGCAGTCGCGCATCGGGGCGGCAGGCGGCGTCGCCCAGGCCCAGATCGGCGCAAAGGGGGGTTACGCTCAGCAGCAGTTGCAGACCGGCGGAAACATCGCCATCACCAACGCCCAGATCGCAGCTAGTCTCCTGGAGCGCGCCGGGGGAGACCGCAACGCCGCTCTCCGGCTTCACTCCGAACTCCTCTTACAGGCCGCCATTCAGAACAACCAGGACCGGATGCGTGTCTCTGAACAGGCGTCCGGCACAGGTCTCCGGGACGCCCTCACGGCGCGGGCCTTCGTGCGCGGCACGGGCGGCCAGCCGGGGTACGGCTCCGCCAACCTCGCCGGGGCATGGCAGCCTATCAGCGTGCCGGAGGTCGGGTTTGCCGATTACGGGGCCGCACCGCAGGTCAACTTCACGATGCCCGACGCGCCCGATTTCGGCGGTGGCTACGACTTTGGCGGCGGCGGTTACACTGGCGGCGGCGTGGGCGGCGCTGGCGCGGGCGGCGTGGGCGGCGGAGGGGGGGGAGGCGGAGGGGGTGGGTTCGCTATGCCCGCCCCGCCCGACCTGAGCGCTCTCCTCGGCCAGTTCATGTCTCAGGGGGGTACGGCGCGGACTACGGCGGGTGGAGGCCCGTTTGCGAACCTGCCTCCTGGCCCTGTGCCGGTGGAGGCATACGCTACCCCGCCCGGAGCCCCCGGCGTTCAAATTGGCCGTGACCCGGTGACTGGGACGCCGTACTACCGCCCCGCGCCGGGGACGGACATGTTCGGCAACCCCATTCCTGGTTATGGCGGTAGCGTTGCCCGCACCGGGCAAGGCCCTGCCGGGACTATCTGGGACGCTGCCAGCGGGCAATGGATCAAGGGCTACCGCAGCGGCGGCGATGTGTACGACATGAAGCCCGGCGAGTACGCCTGGGTGGGCGAAGAAGGCCCCGAACTGATGAAGAGGAACCGGCGCAGCCTTCAGATCATCCCTCATAACCGCTCGATGATGATGGCGCGGCGGATGCCGGCGGTGCGTGGCTACGCGACAGGCACAAACCCCTACCAGGGCGGCACCCCCGAATACGATGAGTGGAAGCTGGCTAATCCACCGGACTCCTATGTGCCCCCGTATGGGGACACCGGCCAGACGAACGACTACGCAGCTAACACGGCGCTTACGACGAACCCCTACCCGGAAGGGAGTACTTCCTGGAAAATCTGGCAGGCTGGGCACCCGCAAACGCAGCCGGACTATGGGCTGCCTGACTACGGGGAACCGGCTGAGACGGAGTATGAGCCCGCTCAGCCAAACACGATGTCCTACTGGGACTGGGTAGCGTCACAGCAAGAGCCTGCCGCGCCCCCGCACCCGATGATTACACCTGCTATGACGTACACGGGAGCGCCGCCCCTCATTTCAGGCGGCACAACCGAGACGCCGCCGGAGGAGGATACTTCTGAGGCAGATGACACTGCGGCTGCGGCGGCTGCGGCGGCTGCGGCTGCGGCTGCTGCGGTGGCGGCGGGCACCGGGGCTGGCGCGGGGGATGGCGCGGGCAACGGCACGGATGCAAACGCGGGCAACGGCACAGGCGGCGCACAACTCGGCGCGGGCTACGGCGCCTACCAGACGGCGCGGGAGTCCACCATCGCCAACCTCCGCAGGCAGGGCGTCCCAGAGGCCACCATCGCCCGTATGACTGGCTATAACGCGCCGGAAGGGCTTGAGGGCTACGGCGGGCTCCTGACCGGCTTTGACCTCATGAAGACACCCAGCGGGCAGGCCGCGTTCGGCTACTTCCCCGGCAAGGGACAGTTCGCCCAGCCGCGCACCGTCGCGCCCGGCGGTTTCCAGGGGCCGTTCTACCCCGGCAGTGTGGATATGCCGGAGTACGGCTTCTACGGGATGGTGAACCCCGCTGAGCAGGCCGGGGACGTGCTTGCCGGGATGACCCCACAGGAACGGGAAGACCTGCTCCTCCTCTACTCAGCGGCAGGCTACAACGACCCCCGCACCGTGCAGCGGATATGGAACATCAACACCCCCGGCTACCGGGACACAAATTGGAACCCCGCTAGATTCGCCGGTGGAGGGTATTTGCGCGTATGACCTTCGGATTCGCACCCTTCGGCAGCTACCGCACCCGCGACGAGCAGAAGAAGCGCGACGCGCAGGAACGGCAGTTCGATGCTAACCAGAAGCGCCAAGAACGCATGGAGCGCTTTCGTGAGGCCGCGTCGCCTCTGATAGAGGCTGCCCATGAGAGCGTGCGTCAGACGCGCCTCTCAGTCTTCGGGAGCCGCGCTCAGCCGATGCTTGACCGCGCCCGTGCCGAGATCGAGGACACCGACCGGCGGGCTGAATCGCTGCGGAAGTTCCGGCTGGGCGCAGACGGCTTGCTCGCCAGGGCGCGGGAAGAGCTTCAGCCACGTCCCGGCCCAGCGCCGCCCTCGCGCGCCCCCGGTGTTGCCACGGCTACCCCGACGCCTACGGGGACGCCGCTACGAGAACGCCTACGGGCGAGCGTGGACCCAGAGCGCTACCCCGCACTGGCCCAGGCATTGCGACCCGAGGAGACCGCCGGGCAGGCTGCTCTCCGGCGTGGGTCGAGTGTTTTGTTCGCCAACCCGACACAGATTCCGGGAGTGAGTGAGCAGGTGGAACGGCTGCCCAAAGGCCCGCGTGAGGCGGCGAAGGTGGCATTAACCAGCCTAAACCCCACAGCCATAGCCACCGCGCCGTTCTTTGGCGGGACGGCAGGGCTACGCGGTGCGGCCACCGTGCTAGGAAAGGGCATCGTAGGGGCCTCACTGGCCGGCGGAGCCGCTGAACTAGCCGACGCCCCTCCCCTTGTCCGCACGGCTGCTGAAGTGGCTGGTGGCGCGGGTGGCGTCATAGCCGGAAAGCGTATCGCCACTGTTCTGGGTCGCGGCTTGACGCCAGAGCAGCAGGCTATCCGTGAAGCCGCCCTGGGGCCGGGGACGTTTGCCCCCGACATGGGAACTGGCATTGAGCAGACGGGTATCCCAGGCCGTATTGGCCCGATCGAGGAAGTGGCCACCGGGCTAGACCAGAAGATGGCCGCCGCGATCACGGAATCCCGACAGAACGTGCAGGCGACGCAAACGCTTAGGGCGGGACAGCACGCCGAACGCTCTGCTACCTATGAAGCGATCCTGAGCCGCGAACTGGAAGCGGGTACGCCATATGCGGAAGCTCACAAGCTCGCCTCGGGCGCGCGCGCGGGTGCTTTCGAGGTGCAGCCCGGTGTTCAGGTGGCCCTAACCCCGCAAGAGAGCCGGGATTTCACCCTACGCCTGCTTTCTAATGAGTTTAAGGGCTACGAACGGGCCAACATCGGCGACGCCATGAAGAAGCTGGCCGAAGGGAAACCCATCACGGACTACTACATCAATCTTCTGGGGCGAATGTTCCCAGAGACGGCGAAGGTGCTCCGAACCGCTGCTACACAACGGAGTGGCGTGGGTGCGGCGTTGTTTGACTTGGCCGTCACGCCGAAGGCCATCCTGTCAGCCTTCGACCTCTCCTACCCCCTTCGTCAGGGCATCATGCTAGCGCCAGGTCATCCAGGGGAGTTCACCGCTAGTTTCGCGCCGATGGTCCGCAGCTTCCGCTCAGAAGAAGTGTCCCGACTCGTTTACGCCGGAATTGTGGACGATCCGCGTACCCTGAGTCTCGTCACGGCAAATGGCGCAACGGTGACGCGCGGCGTAGGTCAGGTAAAGGCTGACTACGGACTTCTACGGACGCTGGGCGGCGCAGGTGAACAGGCGGAGGAGGCGTTCAGAAGCACGCTCATTGAGCGCGTACCTGGGCTCCGCAATATCGTGCGCGCTTCTAACCGGGCGTTCGTCACATTCGGCAACAAGTTCCGGTCAGACACGTTCGATACCATCGTCGCCAACTGGCAGCGCGATGGCGTGCCACTCACCGAGACGCGCCTGAAGGACTTGAGCAATATGCTCAACCGCTTTACAGGGCGCGGCACGCTGGCGGATAGCCGCGTCACGCAACTGCTTCAGGCTACCTGGTGGGCGCCGCAGTACCGCGTGTCCGGCCCGGAGGCCATCGCGCAAGTGTTTCACCGCGACCCGGCCATCCGCAAAGAAGCGGCCCGGAACCTCGTAGCCTTCGTGGGCACGGGGTTGGCGTTGGGCACAGCCGCTAAGTTGTCCGGCATTGCAGATGTTCAGCTGGACCCCCGCTCTACAGATTTCGGGAAGATGCGCGTCGGCCCGACCCGCTTCAACTACTGGGGCACGCAGCAGCTTTTGGCCCGCACGGTCGCCCAGATGTTCGCGGGGACGGCCATTGGGCTGACGCAAGGGAAGTACGTCGGGATTCGGGGCCAGCGCCTCGACACCCATCTGGGCGTGCTGCCCGCCGACTCATTCAAGATTGCACAACGGTACTTCGAGTCCGGTTTGGCGCCGGAATGGTCGCTCATCCGCGACGTGATGAAGGGTGAAAACTACGGTGGCCAATCCTTGGAATGGGACTTGCCGACGCTAAAGCGCGAGGCGCAGGAACGGCTAATCCCACTGGCGATGCAGGACATCAAGGAAGCGGTGGAGGAGGCCGTGCGGAACCCTTCTCCGCAATCAATCGCCGTAGCGGCGGCAGGTGCGCCTGTGGCCATTCTGGGTGGTACGGAGCAGACCTATCAGGAGAGCACGAAGTCCCAACTGAACGGCATCCCTGAGTACGAGGGGCTGACTAATCGCCAGGTTATGGATATGCGCGATCTCGTTGAGCGCACGCAGGCTGCGCGGGATGTTCAGGTGCAGAAGTACGGTAGCGCCCACCCCCTGAAGGATGCCATCGCCATCATGGCACAGAAGGAAGGCCAGAGCCCGAATTGGGCAGGATGGGCCTATGCCCTCGCGGCGGGCAGACTAGAGCGCCGGCCGGAGTACCTTCAATTCCTCGTGGACCACGTAGGCGACCTGAAGGAACGGTACCCCTATCTCTACGACAGTAATGACGTGCTGAAGGCGCTAAACAAGGCGGGGATTCGTGATTAGTAGCGGTCCCAGAGGCAGCCGAGTTCATTGCACGTGGTCGAGTCCGTGTTCAGCAGGAAAAGGATGAGCAGACTGATGATGAGAACGCCTAGCCAGAACAACCCGAACGGAAGCCACGCCTTCATGGCCAGTAATCATAGCACAAAGGGGAACAGTGATGGGTGACGGCGACGAGCTCGGCCAGCCTCCGGGTGATGGCGTCGCCTCCGGCGCGCTCCCTGTAGGCACTCGTCTGATTGATGCGGACGGCAACGAAGTCATCATCGCCGCCTACAAAGGCGATCCTCCGATGGCGTACATCGCGGGGCCGCCCAAGGCCACCCTCGGATCGGCATGGGGTAGGGTGCCCACCACGAAGCAAACGCAGGTGCCCTTGAAGGCTGGGGCCTACGATGTGCCTGGCCTGAATAAGCGGTTGAACCTGTCCCCTACGGGCGAGATTGTGGCTCAGGGTGCGCCCACGGGCGGCGACTACCGGGTTGACGGCAAGACGGGCCTGGTGGTGGACGGGCAGGGTAATATCGCGCCTCAGTGGGTGCAGGAAGCGCTCGGTGCCCTACCTGAAGGCTTTGGTTCCGGTGGCAGTCAGCCCCGTGGCCCAGTGGGCGCGCAGGCCCCCGACCCTTTTGCCGTCATCACGGCCCTGTACAAGAAGTACGAAGCGGAAGTGGCGGCGGGCAACGCGCCCCACGAAGATGCGCTGGACGCACTCGATACGCAGATCAAGGAAATCACCCAACGGTACAACTACGAGCAGGCAAAGGGGACGTTCGAGCAGACCGCCGCCACCACCGAGGCCGACCTGGGCCAACGCCACGACCAGCAGCTTATCGACATCGCCAAGGACACCAACACGCAGATGTTCAACCGCGACGAGGCGCGGGCCAATCGCGGCATCGACATCGCGACTCAGCGCCGAATGGCGGGGACTTCCTTCGCGCAGGACATGCTGCCCAAGTCGGTGCCGGCGGGGTTCCAGTTGCCGAGACTCCCGTTCTTTGGCGAAGCGCCGGCGACGCGGGTAAACCCGGACCAGGTGTACGGCCTGTCCACGCTGGGGGACATCCCTGACATCTCGCCCGGCCTGGCCGCTCAGTACCCCACACCGCGCGAAGTGCCCCGTATCCCGGTACCCGCCATGACGGCGCCGGGGCCGTACACGCAAGTACCCCCGCGCAATATCCCGCCACCGCCGAGCATCGAGCAATGGATCGACATGCTGGCTAGCGGATTCGGGGGGTTTTAGGGCTGATGAGAACGAATGAACTTAGCGACAGCCTGAATACAGGCTTCTGGCTGCGCCCGTATCACCGCTTCGGAAAAGCGAATGATTGTCCATCCATCAGAGATGGCGCGTGCGTTAAAGGCGTAATCTCTCACCATAGCCGAGGCTATAGAGTGCCAATAATCCCCGTCGGCGCAAACGAAGAGCTTCACAGCCTCGAAAGTGAAGTCCGGCTGAAAGCGTCCAAATGCAGGCCTATGCATCTCGAACGTGAGCCGCCGCTTGCGGAAGCCGTCACACAGGATGCGCTCAATAGCAGTCATTTCGGCGGGGAAGCGTTGTTTCATGCGCGCCTCCCGTATCTTCTGCTTCGTTTCCTCAGAATGATGATGTCCACCATGCCACCCGCCCGGCGGCGCACGACTACTGAGGCTAGAGAGCCGTCCCTCGTCGCCTTGCCGCTTGCGAGCGGCGCGAATCTTCGCAAGCGTTTCCTCAGAATGCTTATGCCCCGGCTGGAAGCCGTAACTGAGGTGTCTGGCTCGCCCTTCGGGTGTTTGCCACACAGCCCGCATTCGCTCCGCGTTCGCCCCCCTACCCATGTCGTCATTTTAACACAGATACTTCCCCGGTTACTAACACTTCTGGCAGGAGGTTATTGACCTGCGATGCGTCTATTCCAGATTGCTAGGAAAGAGAGGACAATTTAGTCATGTTTGATCATCGAGAATTGGCGGAACGCCTTGGTATTACATTGCGATGGGCGCGCCGCCTCTACAAAGCAAATGACCCAGAGTCGCTAGAGGGTAGTGATCGGCGGACGCATCCTCCGTACCACAGTAGCCCCCGTCTACCCACTACTGCTAACGGGCACCGAAGGGCTAGTCCGATAGCGGGGCTCGGGCCTCTGGGTCAGGCTGATTCTATCACACGGAGGAAGTAGGCAACATGGAAAACGAAACGGCCACAATCGCCCCGACGGAAGCGCCGGTTGCGACCACTCCGGCTGGATACGGAACGCCTGAGCAGGCGGAACCCGCCCAGCCGATTAGTGGCGAGCCGGATGCGCCCGAACCGGAAGAGCGGCCAGAGGAGACGTTCGAGACCTGGATGGCCCAGACGGAGGCGGACGACTTCAAGTGGAAGGACGACTGGAAGCGCCACACGGAGGAGACGCACTCTAAGGGCTGGCAGGCCGCTCAGGAGTACATGGAGCCTCGCCTAGAGCAGGTACGCCAGGCGCAAGAGGCTGGCCAGACGCTCTACAAGCAGGCCAACGAGGGCTTTCGCCTCCTGCACAGCCGCCTCCAGAAGCTCGTAGAGGACGGGAATGTGGATGAGGACGCGCTAGACCGCGTGCTCCGCAGCAACGACACCGCCTGGAAGGCGCTTGAGTCTATCGGTAAGCAGGCGCAAGAGGCGGTGCTAGACCGAACCGCGCCGCAACTGAAGGCGCTCGGCGGGATTGAGGCTGCCGATTACATCTTCAGGCGGGCCGCTGAGATCACGGGACAGGCTACTTTGCACGCCAAGTTCGCCCCTCGCAACGAGGCGGTGAAGGCAGGCAAGGAAGACCCCGCGAAGGTCATTGAGGACTTCATTCGCGCCGTTATGGAAGTCGGCGTCAAGCAGGGCAAGGCCGCGACGGCGGAAGCCGTGAAGGCGCAGGCCCGCGAGAAGGCCGGGCCGGGCACGGGTGCCGGTACGGCAGCGGGCGGACGTCCGACTCCCGCTCAGTACGCGGCGGCCACATCAGAACAGCGCCGTGAATGGCGCGAGAAGGGCATCGACCCTCAATAAGAAAGGATAACGGAAATGGCCAATCTCACAGTCACCCAGGCGGCCTGTCACATCCCCGAATACTGGAGTCCAGACACAAGGGATGCGGTAGAGGCCACGGTTGTCGCGGCTGCCCGCGTAGAGTCCAGTAAGTACGGGCTCTCGGAACTCAAGGGCGGCCCCGGCGACACACAGAACATCAGCTATATCTCCAACCCGACTGCGAACACGAAGTCGGCGGACTCGAACATCACGCTTGAAGTCATCGGCCCGTCATCGGCTGAGGCGTCGCAGTCGTTCACGGTCTCGACGCACCAGCAAGTGGCCTTCGCGGTGGAAAACATCACGGCGGTCCAGTCCAAGACCAACCTACGGGCGAAGTACACCGATAAGGCGGGCTACGCCCTCGCTGCAGCGGCAGACACGAACCTACACACACTCCCGCAGTCTTTTTCGAATATCGTCGGAACCCTCGGCGTAGAGCCGACGTTCGACAACTGGCAGCGAGGTTCCCAGTACCTCGACGACGCCAATGCACCCGAGGACGGGCGGTTCATTATCGCGCGTCCGGCGACCTACTACGCCATGCGCAAGATCGACCAGTTCGTAAACGCGGACTACACCGGCGGGGCCGCAGGTGGAACGATGAAGGTGGGCCGTGAGCAGGTCGGCACCATCTGGGGGAACGTCCCTGTGTTCAAGAGCACGCTGGTACGCGCCCCTTCGGCCGGACAGGCCGAAAACTGGTACTGCCACCGGGAAGGCGTCTACTACTGCTCGCAGGACCTCAAGACCCGCGCCGATTTCGTCATCAACCTGGACTCGGACGTGGTTCTGTCTACTCACATCTACGGCTACGCCGAAGCGCTCCAGCCGCCGATTACCGCCGGGGGCGGAGCGGCCACCGACGCGTTCAACTGCCTTGTCAGGGGTACGTCCTAACCGAACATGACAAGCCTTCTCGTCGCGCCGGAACTAGGGATGTCGGTGGTCTGGAAGCGCGGTGTCCTCACCGTGCCAAAGGAAGACGCGACCGCTTCCTGTGACTGCGTGGCGAGAAAGCCTTGCCGTGGGCTTGTCGTCAGGGATTTGCCGCTCGAAGTGGGGCCGCTCCAACGGTATGTGGAGGAGATGGGCAGGCGCTTTATCGACAGGCAGCAGGTTAGGGGCTGTGAGTTCATGGGCGAGATGCGCCTCCACGGGCCGTGGGAAAGCTACGAGTTCACCAAGACGGCCATGTACATCGAAAACGAGGCATGGAGACGGGCCGCGAAGGAAGGCGACCTCTCCTATGTCTTGCCCTACGTGATCGAGCGGAACGGCACAAGCTCATATAGCGACTACGTTCTCCTGGGGAACTTCCTCGTCAGGAATGTACTCACAGAAGTCGTGGTCAAGGAGGAGAAGGATGGCTAAGAAAGAAGAGCCGGTGGAGGCTGAGGAGCCAGCAATGCTCCCTGTTCCATCTCCGGTGGACCGTGGCCAGTTGTACGTTGAGTCGCACCCTATCCTGGGCGTGACGAAGACAGCGCACGTGGTCAAGCAGTCTATCGGCGACGGCAGGGTTGGCGACGGGGCGGAGATCGTGCGCTCATGACACAGGAGGCGCCGACTCTCTACCCGGAGCCAATCGAAGCCGCCGCGCCCCCAGGCAGGGGTAAGCACGGCTACTACCGCAAGCCTGACGGCTGGATCGTGGTAGCGGCGACGACCCCATCAAACCGCTCAGACTACGAGTACAAGGGGTTCATATTCCTTGCCCGGTATAAGGAGTTCGCTAACGGCTCCGCTCAGCCGAGGGCAAAGGCGAAGGAGCGGGACGCGAAGGGCAATCCGTGGAACCCGGCCCTTGAGCCGTGGCGGCTGATCTTCCAGTTGGGCGGGGCCAAGGAGTTCCCCGTTGACCAGATCATCGCCTACCGCTGGCACATCCGGCCCCCGTACAGGGAGGTTTCGTTTCCTCAACTTCAAGGGACTGAGATCACTAACTACGGCTGCCCGGAGTGCGAGAAGGGGCTGTTCTCGTCCACCAATCCAACGGAGGCGGCGGCGATGCTGAGGACGCACCTTACCTCAGCCATCGACGCCCAACACAAGTACACCCCAACCGACCTATCCGCTCTCGGTAAGGAGTGGGCTATCGACTTCGACTCGGCGCGGATGGGCCGTCGGACAGTAACCCTTCAAGAGCCGGAGGAGCCGGAGGACATAGAGCCCCCCGTGCTTACCGAGGCGAAAGAGTATAAGTGTCTGGCGTGCGGCTTCGCGCCACCCCCGGACCACAAGAGGCCGTGGCTGGCCCTTGCAAACCACAAGTGTCAGGTCGGCGCAGAGGCGCCGCTCATGAAAGGAGCGACATGACACAACTGAACTACCGATTGCACTCGGTCTCGAACTGGACGCCCGTGTCCTACACCGCGAACGAGACGACGGCGATCATGAGCGTTCACCCCGGCGATCTCGTGGGGCCGGTTATCGTAAGGACGAGGACCGTGTTCAACGGTTCCGGCACGGCGGCGATCATCACGCTTGGAGACGACGGTGATGTAGACCGCCTTTGCGCAGACGGTGACGTGGACGAAACGACCGCTGGGGTGTACCTGACTCTCGGCGGCTCGGCTTCGACTTATCTCACCATCGGCAAGCATCTCTACACCGTCGCCAACACCATCGATGTGGTGTTCACGGCGAACACGGCAGGCACCCGCACAACGGGCGCGTTCGACTTCTACATCTACATCGCAAGGGTTCCCATTTAGCCCCTAGAGGGTTCAGGTGGAGTGAGGCTGTAAGAGGTCGAGTCACAAAGCCTGACTAGGGAGAAAGGAAAAGGTAATGGCAGAGATCGGAATCGTCCGGCAGAACAGCTACGAGAACTACTCGGAGGGGCAGACCAGGTACTCCCGGCTCAACCGTCGTGGGGAGCTGGTGGTCGTTGACTTCTTCTCGCAGTGCATTCTTGACGGTCGCACGTTCCATATGCAACTCGGCACTGAGGACGCGCCCATCGACAGCACGGCGGCGGTTGACGACACGCTGGCGTGGGTGCTCATGGACAACTCCGCCGGGTGGGCGACCATCCCCACGCTGTACAAGGTCAGCGTAGCGGGCTGGACAACCGCCACCATCGGCAACGTGATGCTTGAGGTTGACCGGGCCAAGGCGCGGTACTCCTCGGGCGGCACAGCCTACGTGCCAGAGAACCTGCGGACAGACCGCCCCCGCGTAGCGGTGGGGACGTTCTACGTTGGGACGGACATTACGGCGTCGGCAAAGACCGCTGTTCCGGGTTCGATTGAACTCTGGCGGCACGTGCTCAACGAAGACGTGACGACCACGGCCACGGGCGGCGAGAACGTCAATGTGGTCCAGTTCAACGCCCGCGTCGATCCCTTCGCGGTAGTCGTGGACGTTGGCTCAATTCTGGGCTACTTCGGCGCGACGACTGCGGACCTGACCGGCTACGGCGCGTTCCAGTTCATCCAGTTGCCGAAGGAATCGGTGGTCTAAATGGCGGCGGGCGATGTCGTCATCGTAGGCGACGTTCTTCTGGGCGAGAGCGGTAAGCGGATGCTGTGGGGCACGGTAATTCTAGACGGTGGCAACCCTACGCCGGTCACACTAACAAACCAGCTCGCATCAGTGGAGTTCGCCATTGCCAACATCGAAGGTTCGGTGGCAACCGGCGCAGACCCCAATCAGGTCACGTCGGCGGTGACTGGAACAACCCTGAACATCTACGCCTGGAAAGTCACGACTGGCGGCGGGGCAGGCAATCCGACTGAGATTGCGTCTGCAGATAACGCCCGGCTGGTTAACTGGCTTGCTATCGGGCCACGGATTGCGCGGGCGAGTTGAAGCTATTTATCGGGTCAATCGTCGGGCGGACAGAAGAAGTCGGCTTCTCACAGTCGATGCGCCTGCTCTGGCGTGAGCTGGACAGGAAGGGAATAGAGTTCACCGACGGTACAGTAGTGGGGGACGCGCTGATCTCGCGGTCGCGTTCGATGGTCGCATCCACGTTTCTCCGGTCAGATGCAGACGTAATGATTTCGATTGACTCGGACATTTGGTTCCGGGCCGAAGACGCCATTGCTCTGGCCGAAAAAGCGGTGGAGTACGACATGATCGGCGCCCTCTACATGACCCGGAATCTCAACACGCAACCGGCGCTGATGCTACCAGACGGAGGGGTTTCCTTCGACCCTGGAGCGCAGCCCCTACAAACGCCCTTCGTCGCCGGGGGATTCACGGCGGTCAACAGGAGGGTCTTCGAGGCGCTTTCGGCAGGACTCCCCCTGTGTCATCAGGGATGGAGTAACCGGGGCGTGGACACCTCGTTCTGGCCCTTCTATATGCCATTCGTGATCCCCTCGGCAACGGAGGGCAGCATCTATCTTTCAGAAGACTGGGCAGTCTGCCAGCGGGCAAGGGATGCGGGGTTTCAGGTGTGGCTCGACCCTTCAATACGGTTGGGGCATATCGGATCGTACATGTACACCATTGAGGACCTGCTGCGTGACCCGAAGCCCGCCACGCAGCCGCTCAAACTACTCAGGGAATCAGACGGAACGATCAGTACATTCCAGGCAGAGGAGGTGAACGGTGGCCGCAGGTGATGTCGCAATTACAGGCGATGCGGTTCTCAGGGATTCTGGGCTGAGGATATTAACTGGGACGGTCGTATTGGACGGAGGCAATCCGACGCCGGTCACCCTGACCAGTTACGTCGGCAGTCTCTTGTTCGGCATGGTCTCGATGGACGGTTCGGTTGCCCCTGGGGCTGACCCTAACTATGTCACCTCCAATGTGGCGGCGGCGGTTCTGAACGTCTATGCCTGGAAGGTGACTACGGGCGGGGCGGCGGGAAATCCAACCCTGATCGCGTCCACCGATAACACCCGCATCGTTGACTGGTTCGCAATCGGGACGATTGCTCGGCAGAAGTAGTTAGTGGCCAATCCTCAGTATGAGATTGGCTGGAAAGGAAAAGACGAAATGGCAGAGTCTCACATCTACGTAGCGCAGGACAGTGTGGCGGCGGCAGGCGAAGGAACATGGGCAGCCGCTAAGGGCAGCAAGATGGGCTACCAGGTGGTAGTCGATTTCTATACCCAGATGGCTTTGGAGGGTCGCGCCTACCAAATCCGCGCCGGTACGGTGGCAACCGGGCTGGCGGCGGACTCGACCTTGACGGACACGGCGGCCAACATGTGTGTGGACGCCGCACTCGGCGTCACCATCCTGCCGGTTGCGCTCCGCCTGGGCCTCAGGGACGTGGCGACCGGCACCACGCTACAGGCTGCCATGAAGGCGGTCGGCGCGGTGTCCTCAGCGGGTACGGCGTTCGTTCCCCTACCGCTGTTGCAGGGTGGGGCCGCGTCTTCAGCGACAGCCCGCGTCGCCACTGATGGCGGCGTTACGGTGACGGCAGAACTGGCAACGACTACCCGCAGGCTCTGGGAGTTCGAGGCCCTTCAGACCCAGAGCGCGACCGTCTTGGCTGTCGGCTCGCTGGCAACCATCGCGTCTGCCGCGTGGCGACCCATCGTGCCGTACGTCGGTGTCGGCCCGGCTTGTGTCTATGTGCAGATCGCATCAACGACCGCGTTCACGCTGCACTTTGGCACCTTGGACTTCATCGAGCTGCCGACCACTGGCATCAGCTAACGATGAGGTACGAGTACACGTGCCCCCTGGGACACGTAACCGAGAGGAAAGGGGGCGTGGGGGATACCCACGCCCCTTGCTCGGCCTGCAACCGCCCAGCGCGGCGGCGGGAGTTTAACCTTGCCGCCGTTGTTGGGGCAACGGTGATGAAAGAGCAGAAGTATCGCGTCTCCGAGTTCATGGAGGCGTCGCAGGAGATCGCATACCATCACGCTAAAACTGAAACCACGGCTCCTGACCTCTGGGGCATAGCGAAGAAGGAAGCCCGCAGACGCGGGGCGAAAGTAGGGATGTAATGGCCCACAAGAGCGGGAAATCAAGCTACGCGGCGAAGCCGGGCCACCCTGGGCGCAAAGGCGGCAAGATGATGAAGGGGATGCCGAAGAGCCACAAGGGTATGACGCCGGCCGAGCACAAGCGGATGATGAAAGGGCGCTGATGATGCAAAGCGTAGCGGAGGAATTCGTCTTCGGGTGCCCCACCGTTACCTCAGAGAGCGGGCAGCGGATACCGCACTGGTTCGCTGAGTGTCCCTGTGGTCAAGTAACCGACATCGCCCCCGTAAGACCAGGGGATACTTTCGATGCCGTGACGTGCGACAAGTGCGGCCTAAGCCTTAGTGTCTACGGGAAGGTCTATAGGTAAGTAGATGGCGACCACCGCCAGGGCGATTATGGAGCGCGTGGCCCGGCTGGCCTTCGCGGGCATGGGGCCGATCAAGTCCACGGCGACCAGCGGCGGCGCGAGTACGTGGATAGACTCAGGCGTCGTCACGGGTAAGTCTTCCACGTCGGCCTTCGCCGGGTGGGACATTCACGTTATCTCGGATGCGGGCGGCGCTGGGGCTGCGCCTGAAGACCAGGAACGCACCGTCACTGCGACCGGGTACGCAGTCGCTTCGGGCACTTTCACGGTGTCGGCGGCTTGGACTACGAACAACCCGGCGTCCGGTGACATTGCCCTTTTCTACCCGCTGGGCTTCACCAAAGACGACATGTACGAGGCCATCAACGACATCCTGCGCAACCTCCCACTGGAACGCTACATCGCCGCCACGGCCATCACAGACGGGGACATGGAGGCGTCTGGCACAACGAACTACACCGACGCCGTAGGGACGCCGACGCAGACGAAGGAAACGACGGAGGTCCTCACGGGCACGCAGTCGTTGAAGCTGGTAATCGCAAACCTGGACGACGCCGTTCAGACCGCGAGCGTTCCTGTTACGGAAAACGACCAAGTGCTAGTCTGGGCACCCATCAAATGTACGGCGGGGTCGCTCAGGATGTCCGTGTGGGACGTGACGGCGGGGGCGGAGATCAGCGGCATGGGTGTCACGGTAGACGAGGAAGCGTGGACGGTGCCGGTGTTTCAAGTCTCGGTGCCTGCCAACTGTCAGAACATCGCCATCCGGTTTGTCGCTAAGACTGCCGCGACTACGGCCTACGTGGACCACGCGGGGCTTTTGTACCGCCGCGAGAACCTGTACAACTTGCCGTCCGTCATTGAGAACGCTGAGCAGGTGGAGCTTTTCTACCTGCCGCAAGGAAGGGCCTCTGAGGCGAACAACGCCTACATCTGGACAGGGGAATTGGAGCCCTGGCCTGACCCTGTGGGCTGGCGGGACTACCTCGGCGTGACGGCGCAGCGGGCGCTGTTCTGCGCCGGGGCATACCCCTTGTTCTACAAGTTCCGCGCGCTGAACAGCATCATCAGTCTCCCCTCTACCTCAGTAGTGACGGACGATACAGACGTCATTGAGGCCATTGTGGAGGGGGCGGCGGCCAACGTTTATGGGCGGCTGGCAAACGGAGCCACGGACAGGTCAAAGCAGGTGGAGTTCCTGGGCAAAGAGCAGATACACCGCAGTACCTACCATGCGCTCCTGCGCAGTGCGAACATCGCTCAGCCGGTGGCGCGGTACAGCCCGCCGCCGCGCGTGTCTACACGAAGCCGATACTGGGGCTAGATGCCCGACTCCCAGTACCGCGACCAGATGGGCGGCAACACTATCCTTCTGGGCGCTGCCGCCGCTTCCGTCAACCCCTACTTGATCGCTACCGAAAAGGGCGTCCTCCAATACTTCGAGGGCGACCCCATCGAGAACCAGGAAGGGCAGATCGGCCTGCCGGTCTCCGTCGCCTGGGTGGGCGGGATGGCGGGCGGGATGGGCGAGGCGCGCAAGCTGTCGCCGGAGACGCAGGGCTACTGGTGGTCAGATGGTTTTGACGCCAGCCAGTATGGCTGTGTCCGGCTGCAACCGCTCCAAATCTCCGTCACGCCGGTCAACCTGCTGGCAGCGGACTCCCCCGTCTACTTCTTCGAGACCACGGGTTACGTCTACGTGATCTCGGGCCGCTACATCTACAAGTGCTCGGCCTCCGGGTCAACGCTGACCCTCCACCGGGAGATCGACATGGGGTCAGGGGCCCTGGGCGGGCCGCCGGCGCGCTGGGGCACATCGGGTTACACCGCCCGCTACTTCGTCCCCGCCGGGGCGTCGGTTAAGTTCTGGCGGCTGGACACGGTGGGGAGCGAAGCGTCTGTAGCTTTCTCCCCCGCGATGACGCTCAACGAGGTGGGGCTCACCGCCGCTGACACGACAATTACAGTCAACAACAGTTCCGGCGCAGCCGTCCTCGATGTTGCGATTATCGAGAGCGAGCGGTGGCTTATCACAGCCATCCCTGACGGCACGCACCTGACCGTGACGCGGGGGTATGCGGGCACTACCGCCGTAGACACCCATGCGAGCGGGGTTGCTATCACGAAGGCCACAGGGGACACCTGGACGCAGGACGGCACCAACTACGCCCTCGCCTTCGCCCGCTCCAACCAAGGGGTGCTGGCGTCGCTCGTGCGCGGGCTGGCTAACATCCTGGACGTGGCCACCACCGTTGTTGCTAACGAGCCCGTGTTCGGGGGTGATACTGAGGTTGGGGACTCCGGTTCCGCCATCGTCAAGATCGCGGACTCCGGCGTCAGCCTGTTCGTAGGCAAGCAGGACAACCTCTACGAAGTGGTGGCGGGGAGCGTGCGCCAGCTAACGATGTTCCCGCCCGACGACAAGAACGCCAACTACGGCGTGGGGACGGAATCACCGGCGGGCACCTCGGCCTGCTTCTATAACCACCGTGGTCAGTACTATTGGGACGGGAATGAATGGGCTGAGGTCGGGCCGGATACCCTGCCCGCACACCGGAACACGACCGAGCTGGCCCATGCCAACATACCCCAGGGGGGAGAGCACTTCGAGTTGGCGGTGGCGGGTCGCACCCACATCTACTCCGTGTACCGTAGCATTAGCAGTGGTAGGTGGATACTGGTGGGGAAGCGTGGTGGCGGGAGGATTAAGTGGGACACGCTTATAGGCATCTCAGCCGTTCAGGCCACTGAACGCGGGGCATTCATTGATTCCGGCTCGCGCCTATGGTCCGCCCAGACAGCGGCAGCGCAAAACAGAATCCTCTTTCAGCTCCTTGCGGCTGACGGCGCCCCCAATGCAGGGCCGAGCAGCCTTGGCTTCGGGGCAATCTCAACCTCGCACAACCTGTATAGCCCCCTCCTCGACTTCGGCTACCCCCACACCCTCAAGCAATTCAGGGTGGTAGAACTCTACGCGCTTGACTTAGATGCGACTACGCCTCTAGCGATTCGATACGGGCTAGAGGGTGCCGCGTTCTCCGCGACCGCTCTGGGAACCGCGATCACCGGCACGGGCCTGAGCAAGCGGTTTTTCAGTTCGGCTATTGAAGGCTATCTGATCGGATTCCGGTTCCAGTGCGCCACCACGGCGGACTACAGCAGCACCGATAGCACCACTGACCCGCGCATCCTGTCCATCATCGCCCGCGCCGTCCTCCGGCCCGACCTTGCCCGGCAGGTGAAGTTCACGATCCAGACAGACGGCCCGCTGGGCACCGGGGGCGGGCAGCAGTTGGACGCCACGGAAATCCGCACACTCCTGCTGGCGATGGAGGGCGCTAACCCGCAGGCGATGGTGTACCTGGGCAACAGCCTCAACCTGTCGGTGACGAAGGTGAACGTGCGGGTTAAGAGCCATAACCCGTTAGCTTATTTTTTGGACGTAGAGGGCGTCCAGTTCGTGACTGCCTAGATGCCCGGCCACCCCGACAACACCGTCCCTGAGCCGCAGCGCAGCGAACGCGCGGCACCCTACTGGTCCCGGCGCGACGTGTCCCGCGTAACCCCCTCCGGTGGCAATGTCGAAGTATGGGACACAACGGAGCGGAAGTGGATGCCCAAAAGCCTCTCCGGCGGCACGGGGATCACCGTCGCGGAAACGACGGCGGCCCTGACGATTACGGGCCACGCGAGTCTCACCATCGGGGCCGACGCTGAACACTCCCTGGCTGCGCAGGTGCTTTCCGGTGTGGACGCGGCGGCGGCTCAGAAGGGGCATATCCAGCTCGCCGGGGAGCTAGGCGGGACGGCGGCCGCTCCGACCGTAGCGGCGGCTCACGGCGGCACTCACGCCATTGGGCAGGGTGGTACAGGCCAGACAACCGCGCAGGCTGCCATAGACGCTCTGACCGGCGTCGCAGGGGCCACTGCCGAGCACGTTCTAACGAAGGACACTGCGACGGGTAACGCCAAGTTCAAGGCCGCCGCAGCAGGCGGCAGCGGGCACACCATCCGCGAGAACGGCGTTAACCAGACGGCCCGGACGGGGCTGAACTTCATCGACGCCGATGCCGGTGCGGGCCTCATCACAGACGACGCGGGAGGGGACGAGACTGAGGTGAACCTGAACCTCTATCTCCTAAAGGCAACTGCTGCCGCAGCCGTCCGCACAATCATCCTTACCGCAGCAGCAGGACGGCCCACGACTACCGCACCCTGTGGTGGGCCAAACCAGGTTGAGTTCGGAACTAATGACGTTGACCTTATCTTCCTGGATTTCGATTCCACTACGGTTGAGTCCGCCTTCTGGCCTGCCTACCCCATGCCGCTAAACTGGGACGGATTAGGGACGCTAACCGCTGTCTTTATCTGGACCAACGCCTCCGGCCTGACCACAGAGACGGTAGCCTGGGGCATCAAGGCCCGCTGCTACGCGGACTCAGACGCCATCGACCAGGCGTACGGGACGGAAGTTGTGACTTCCGACACCTGGCTTGCCCAGAACGATGTCCACATATCAGCGGCCAGTACGGCGATAACACCCTCTGGCACACTGGCAGGGGGCAACCTCATCCAGTTCAAGGTCAGCCGTAAGACCGCCAGCGACAACCTGACCGGGGACGCAAGGTTGATAGCGGTAAGAATTTCCTACACGACGGACACCTTCAGTGATGTTTAGGAGGTTTGAGTGAACAGCTTCTTTCGTGGCACCTACCGGGGCATGACTCACCCCGTGCTCGCGCTGAACGTGGATGTGGAGGTAGACACGCCCGGCCCAGGAACGGCCATCCTTCACGGCCACATCTTGCATGAGGCTGGCCGCTGGCTCTTCGTGCCTCATGGGGAACTGACCAAACTAGAACGCCTGGCGGGTGAAAGTGACGGCGTAGAGGTCTGGGAGGCTGAGCCGGAGTGACTGCGCACCCTATCGTCAAAATCATGGGCTTTCACGGACGGGACTTGTCGGCCTATCTCCCGACCGTCTCAGCGGGGACGAACTACGGCAGCATCATCGTGGGAGCCGTTGCCCCATTCACCTTGCGGTGGGCCAAAACCGGGGGCGCGCTGTCCGAGGACTCGATCGTCTCCCATTCTGTCGGGTCCGCAGGGCACGACCCGGAGGGCTCATCGTCAGGCATGGTAGACACTATACCGAACAGCGCCGGGATTAGTGACGGGGCAAGCACTATGTTCCACTCGCTGGGAGGAAGCCTTGCTCACGGTCTTGGGTTTCACCGCACAGGTGCAGATATTTTCCTCTGCCTACGCGGAGACCTCACTGACGGGGACGCGTGGCTAGGAACCGTTGCCTTGGCTGGTGGCGGCGATAGGTGGCAGTGGAGGACCTGGCGTGGCGGCGGGGGAGATCAGCTAAGTTGGATGGCTCAGGTACGGCACTATAACACTAGCGGCGCCCTGCTTGAAGACTCGGGGGTGAAAGCCGTGAGGGCTGAGACTATCGGCTTTGCGAGCTGTCAGTATGTGTGTTTTGGGAACGAACTCACAGCGGACAACTTGGTCTACAAGGTAAGTGATGTCGTGTTTGTTTCCGGCGGCGGCTGGGCGCCTCTTGCCAATGTTGTGGCGCTGTTCCCCGACAGCCTCGGTTCCAACACGCAATGGACGCTAGGGGCTGGGGCCGACAAGTGGACGGCGACCAATGAGGCCCCGCCTGACGACGACACATCCTATATCGAACGTTTGCTGTCAGGCTCTACGGAGACCTTAAACCTGTCCGCCAGCGGAGTAACCCTGACCGGGGACGAGATATGGCTGGCCGCCGAAGCCTACATCCGCTTCCGGCACGTATCTGGCACGGGGGCTTACCGACCCATCTACATCATTAACGGGGTGTCCTACGGCCCCTCAGCGCTTGCGGGTTCCACGAGCTACCAATACTTCCGCCACTGTACCGCTCTCCCGGCAGGTATAACCACGGCGATGATTGACGCTGCTGAGGCCGGGATACTCACGAGTGGCGGCACTTCAATCACTCGCCGCTGTACCCAGATTCTCCTTGAGGTGGCCTATGGAATCCTGGAACCCTACGAATCCTACGGCAGCGGCCCCGCCCTGGGGTCTGTAAACGTTGGGGTGTACTAGATGGTCCGGAGGAAGGGAACGGAGACCTGGGGAGACTCCGATCAGCGGGTTATGGAGACCCGCGTCACAGAGGTTGAGAAGGCAGCGGCCGTGGCAGGCCAGGTCGCACTCAGCGCCCTGGAGAAGACGGCAGCGGGCTTCGCGGGCATCCACACCCGGCTGGACACAGGCAACGGCACGACGGCCACGCTGGCAAGGCACTTAGCCGATATTGAGGAGTGGCGAATCGCGCATGACGCGCTAGAGCAGGGACGCCGGGAGACCTGGGGCAACCTCAAGGTGTTCCTGGGCCTGGGCTTCGCCGGCATCGGGGCGCTCAACACTATCGTGGTGCTGGTGCTGCGGTGATCTGCTTGCTCTGGCTCTGGATGGCGCATGCCTTCGCCGTAGCGGCGTGGGAGAACACGGTTGATGTACTGCTGCCGGAGCTGACTGCGTGGACGGAGGTGGCTTGATGCCGCGCACGGCCCCGTCCTATTCGCTGAGAACGCTGGCGCTGCTCGTTGGCGTCGAGTTCGAGGCGGAGCCCCACGAGGCGGCGGTGCTGCTGCGGTTCTTGCGCTGGCTGAAGGAACGCGAACGGAACAAGCCTGCCGTGACGGCGGGCAAGGAGGGTGGAAATGCAATACGTGCTGATCATCACCGGCGAGCGTTGGCATCTAGCGGTACGCACCTTCAATGACGTGCTGCTCACCGCTGAAGGCGACAACCTTGAGGGCGGGCGGGAAGAGATTGGGCTTGAGCAGCCCCTTGGCGACGTGGACATGCCGGCGTTTGTGGCGCGGAGGGTGGCGGAACTCGAACTAGAAAAGGCGGGTATCACTGCCTGCGAGCGATGCCTGGCCCCGTCGGAGCCGGATGCCTGAGTGGGTGCAAGGCCTCGATGTCTCGTTCTCGGCCGTGACACCCTCGTGGTGCCAAGCGAGACTGGCAGAGGGCTACCGCATCTTCGTTCAGTGTCTGTGGACGGGCGGATACGCTAACAACGCCCGGCTCCGGCAGATCGCGGCGCTGAACCTTCGGGTGGCCCGTGAGGCCGGGTTCATAACGGCTGGCTACGTCAACACCGGGCCGTGGTTCGCGCCTGACATCGCCATCGGAGAGGCGAAGCTGAACGCGGGGGCCGAGTGGGCCAACCTGGGGGTTGTGTTCAACGACGTGGAGATTCCCAGCGTGAAACCCCAGATGGTGCGAGACCTGACGGCGGCGCTCCGGGCTGAGGGGAAGAAGGTCGCGCTCTACTCCGCCGACTGGTTCGCTGGGCTAGCGGGTCTCCCCAACTTCGGCGAGCCCTACTGGTTCGCCCGCTACGACGGGGACCCGGATGTCGGTCACGGTGCGCCTGCCCATCCGTTAGGACCGGTGATGGGGAAACAGTACGGTGGGGCAACCATAGAGGGCGTGACCGTAGACTTCAACACCTTCAACCTGGATTTCTTTGAGAGCGAGGAGGAGCCAGACATGACCTACGACAGCAAGATCGTGGAGGCCAGCAAGGCCCTGGTTCACGGCGAATTCGTGCGGGCCACCAGCGCCGGGGACGACGTGGTATATGAGGTCTGGCGTCGCGGTGACGTGCCCTACTTGGACCGCGTTGACGACTCGAAGGCCGCGCTCATCACCGCGCCTATCAAAGATGTGCCGCTGGGCGTAGTGATGGCCTACCGCAGCGAACGGCAGATCACCTGAGTTTAACCGAGCTTGCCGGGGCCATCGCCGTGACGGCCTTCGCCGTTGGCGGGGGCCTGACGCTGGCGATGATCGCGATATACAGGGAAAGGGAGGAAGGCAATGAAGGACAAGATGTTCGAAGCCCTGTTCGGAGAAGGCTTAGCGCTGAGAACGCCAAGCGCGTTGATATGCCAATAGGCAGGGCTTACACCGGCCCGTCCACCAATAACCGCGTGCGCGGTAGAAGTCAGAGCGCGGAAGAAGAAGGCCGCAGGCGCTGCAATGTTTGTGGCTGGATGTGTTATCGAAATTAAGCATTGCGTGGCCAGAGCTATGTTCGGAGTGACCTATCAATTGTAGATTCTCAATACGGTTGTCGGAGCGGATTCCATTGATATGATGCACTCGTTCATAGCTTGCCAGCAGTCGCCCGATGTGCCAACTCATAATGAAGCGGTGTGCGCGTATCCGTTGGCCACCAGCACTCATGTCTATGTAGCCATCTGGTCGGCGCCAACCTCCTTGAGAACGGCGCCTGTTGGCCCGTTCGTTGTGAGGAATCATTCGTGTATCACCGTGGCGCTGCCAGCGTGCGTAGTGAGCCTTGCACAGCGCGCGCGACTTAATCCGCACGGGAGCGGTACAGCCGTCCACAGAGCAAGCCACCATGCCTAATAGTATAAAGGAGAACGCCATGAATAGCAATCCATCTGTGAGCACGAAGGATAGGATTCTGGACGCCCTGTTCTCGGACGGTGGCTTGTTCCGCGTGCGCGCCGCGCTGACGTTCCTCCTGACCGGCGCAACGGTCTACCTGTTCGTGAGCGACAACGCCGTCCCTGACGCCTTACTGGCGCTCACAGGCGGCGCGGTCGGCTACTACTTCGCCAGCCGCACGGTGTAAAGTTCCGCGAAAACAATACCGGGCGTGGGTATCAGACCCCCTTGACAGCCGCGTCTCCTGATAGTATTAAATGAGGCTATGACTATTCAGGTGACAGAGCCAGGCATTTTGCAACCACAGCTTCAGTGCCAGCGCTGCGGATACCGATGGGAGCCACGCCGGCCGGAGCCGAAGGCGTGCCCATCCTGCAAGCGCTATGACTGGCGAGTGCCGAAGTGAGGGCCGCTCAGGCTCATGGGCTAGCGGAGCCGAGCGAGATCACGCGCTGCCCTCGTTGCGGCACACGGAAGTGGCAGGTGCTTGCGTGAGCATCGCTGTCGAGTTGGCCTATATGGACGTGGCAGAACTGGCTGAGGCGAGCATCGTGCGGGCCAATGACTACCTCGCCGCCGGGTACAAGCTCTTGTCTATCCAGAAGATACAGAAGCCCATCCGTATGTCCAACGGCCAAGTGATGCTCGCCAGCCGCACCGCCTATGTGCTAGGCCGGACGGCGGACGTGGACCCGTACTACCCGCAGCCATTCCCGGACGAGGCACTGGTGTGAGAAACCATTGCGCCTGTGGACGGGGTGTAAACAGGGGTGCCGTGCAGTGTTGGCGCTGCGATTCTACCTGCCTGGATTGCGGGAGACTAGTAAGCGGCGCTGCCAAGAGGTGCCGTCCGTGCAGCGCCGCCCGCCTGTGCTACCCACCCTCCGAGCGCAACCAGAAGATCGTGGCGTGGGCGCTGGCTAACCCGTGTTCGTCATTGCGGGAGATTGGTGATTACTACGGCATCACGCGAGAGCGGGTACGCCAGATCATCGCCAGGTGCGGTGAGCATAAGGTCTCTGCGTCCATGAGCGCCGTAGTACCAGTGTCGTGTTCGGTTTGCGGCGCGGAAACACGTTGCCGAGGTGCCCGCAAGCGTGTTGCTGGTGGGCATGATTACCGTTGTCAGTCATGCTTTCGCAAGCAGCGGTGGACTGATATAGCGTGCCGTTCATGTGGGAAGCTGTTTCCTGTCTTGACCGTCAGGTTAATCAGGCAGGTGCGTTGGTACAAAGACCCCCTTCGTCACTGCCCTGCCTGTATGCACCCGCCCTGCTTCGTTTGTGGCGCACCTGTCAGTAACTCAATGAGCGTGGCCTCTTGGCGGAAGGGTCGGCTCAAGCGCATTTCCTGTATCGAGCACAAGGCCAAGACGCGACACGAAGCGACCCTGCGGGCATGGGAAACGCGCCGCAGAGCCACGCCATCAGGGGTATCCAAGTGATAGAGCGCCCCGCGCTGTCCGTCTCACACGACATCCCCATTCGTGCGCCTTCCGCGACGAGGCGGGCAGCGCAGGACGCTTTACAGGAAAGGAGGCTGTGGCACTTCCTAGAACCAGGGCGAGGGGTTAGCCGCGCGGGCAGGCCCGCACCCCCTCGCCCGCCCACAGAGCCAGCCAAGTGGTGAACCTAGGGCGATGGGCATCAAACTTGGGCCGCTGGCTTGGCTGGCTCTGCGGGTAGCGCAAAGGGAGACACAATGACACTTGGCTACAGAGTTATAGTGGACGGCGCAGGGGCTGAAACACACACTCCAACCTGCTGTGCGCTCCATGCTGCTGCACCTGTCCTACTGAAGGCGCTGCGGCGGATAGTTGCAGAAGCGCAGCGCCGGGCGACCACTCGCCGGGGGCTCACAAAGCACGAGGCCGCTGCACTGGCAGCCGCATTATCCGCCATCACGGCTACGAAAGGGGAGAGAAATTATGTCCACTCCTGAGACACGGTATGAGGATGCCAAGAACGATGCGTGGCTGGTGCGCCTGGAGGCTGACTACCCTGAGTACCCAGGCTGCGGGCATGGCACCCCTTACGGTACGCCGTGCGAGTCCTGCGGCCAAGGCGCTGACCACCCCGAGCCGGTGCCGGACGATACCCCGCCTGCTGCCCGGTCTGTGAGGCAAGGGACTGGCAACGGATTCTCTACCCAGGGACTCCGGCGGAGGTCTGGGTCTGCATGGGCTGTGGGTGGGACCAGAACCATGAGGAGACGGCATGAGCAAGTACAGCGCCGCGTCCTACAACCCCGGTGTTCTGGGGTTTGCCCGAAAGGTGGCGTCCGACTTCGCGACTCTGTGTGCCTGCCCTGAACATATGCGCGACGCCACCGACGTGTGGGCCACGTGGCCTGACCTGGCCGACCGGCTCCAGGACGCCATCATTGATTGGGAGACCGCGCAGGGGGCACGCCCAATGCACGCGGCTACCCAGGGAGAGGAGACGGCATGAACGCGGTCAACGACGAGGCCCTTGCGGAATACACGGACACTGCGCTGGCGGAGATCGCCATCGGCATGAAGGAACAAGGCCGCAAGCTCCTTGACATGGCCGCGCGCGCTCAGTACGAGTTGCAACGCCGGATGGAGGAACGTGGGGCTACGAAGTGGGAGGAGGGCGACTACGCGGGCAGCCTGAAGCCGGGGGCGTGGGAAGCGGACGAGGCGATGCTGGACTCGATGTTGCGTCCGCTCCTGACCGGGGGTGAGTTGTACACCTGCCTTACAGTCTACCCGCCTCCGCCGCCACGGTGGAACCAGGCTGCGCTCAATGCCCTAGAGAAGCGCGGCGAGCCCTACAAGAGCATCATCGACCGGGCGCGGGTCCGGGGCCGGGCAACGCTGGTGCTAGAACGGAGAGACGATGAGCACCCCTGACACCCGCCACGAGGACGCCAAGAACGATGCGCGGCTGGACAAGTGGGAGGCTGACCACCCCGAGTACCTGGACGCCCTGCCACCTGCCCGCTGCGAGCGCTGCGGGGGCGACGCCTTCGGGCGGACGTCTGACCTGTTCGACGTGACGGGCGCGGTAGGGACGTGGACGTGTACGCAGTGCGGGTGGGAGCAAGGCGAGACAGCGGTGGGAGGCGACTGATGGCTAGCTTCAACCTTGACGACTACGTTGACGTGGCCGAGCGCATCAAGCAGTTCAAGGCTAAGCATCCCGAGGGCTCGCTGCAATCATTCTGCCAGCCCTATCTAACTCTCGCGGGCGAGAAGGCGTTTATGGTCTACGGCGCGGCGGCGTACCGGACGCCGGACGATCCCCGGCCAGGAATTGGCTGGGCATGGGAGCCGGTGCCAGGGTCTACATCATTCACCCGCGATTCAGAGTTGCAAAACGCCGAGACTGCGGCGTGGGGCCGGGCCATCGTGGCCCTCGGGTTCGAGACAAAGAACATCGCCTCCCGCCAGGAGGTACGCAACCGGCAGCCTGACCGCCGCCCTGCCGCGACCCCCGGCTCTAGAGCGGCATCAGCGCCGTCTGCCCCCAGCGACGCGGCAGGCGCAAGACCTGGGGGCGGTGAGGAAGCCCGGGCCATCTCGGCGTTCTGGGCCTACGTGAAGGGGCAGGGACTCAAAGAGAAGGCCGATGTGACTGCGCTGTGGGGACTGGCTCCTGACGCATCGCTCACGGAGTTCGTAGCCGAGCGGATAAAGGAGACGGGTCAGACCGCAGCGGCGATATGGTCGCTGATGCGCCAGCAGGCGAGAGCGAAACTGGAAGGCCAGGTAGGCAAGCAGGCTGGCGACGAGGCGCCACTGAACGCGGGGCGCGAGGTATGAGGCGCTCTAGCTTCTGGGGCTTCTTCGCCTTCGCCGCATTCTGCACCCTGGCGGCCGCCGTAATCTTCCAGACTACTTCCCTCACTGACCGTCCTTGGCTCAACCTCATCGGTTGGGCCGCGTGGTCGACGGGAGTTGCCCTTAACCTGTGGCACCTGGTGTGGGCATGGAGGGGAGAGTAGCTGATGTTGGGCTGGCCCCGGTCATGCGCGGGCCACCACTTGTCCGCAGGGGCACCCGTATGACGCGAACAACACCTATGTCTCTAAGAAGGGAAGGCGCGCCTGTCGGGAATGTAACCGTGACGGGGCGCGAGCGCGGTATCACCAGCACAGGAGATGTGACATGAAGCAAGGAGCAAGCAGATAAGTTGGTCTACCCGACTCGCCAGTCTAGTTGTCTTGGCTTTGGCGGTCGGGCTTATGTTCCTGACAGGAGGCGTGAATGATACCGAAACCGATCCCGCGCGACTGGCCGTGCTCCATATGCGGCTGGTGGTGTCCGACCTACGAGACCCACTGCCCGAGGTGCGGCGAGAGGAGGCCCTAGATGGAGTCCTACCTTCTCAACACAGTCGTGACCCTCTTGATCCTGGTCATAGCCGGCTGCCTGTGGCTGTGGTGGAAGGGCCGCAGGCACAGGCCGGAGACGTGCAAGATATGCCTCCGGCAACGGGCAATGTACCGGCCGAACCCTTGGTTGGGGACGGAGGAGATGGACAGGGCGAACCCGAACGCAATAGCGGCGGCGATAATGAGGAACCGGACGGACTCGAAGGACTGATATGTCAGACCTTCGTTTCCGACTGCACGACAGCCATTCACATCGCCGGATGCGAGTCTGGCTTCGATGCCGATGGCAGGCTAGACGGGGTGTGGGCACAAAATGGGATCTCGTTCGGGCTCTTCGCGCTGCATCGCGGGCACGGCGAGGGCTTCTATCCGGGTGGCCCGATTCGCTGGCCCGATATGTTCCTGCTGAGCGCCGATGGCCTGACCCCAAATTGGGCCGTCGCGGAGTGGAACGTTAGCCATGCCTACGAGTTACAACAAGAGCAAGGCTGGTGGCCCTGGCAGTGTTGGTGAGGGCGTGCTGCCGCCTGAGTTGCGCGGTGACGGCCCGTCTGACGATTGCGGCACGCTGAATAATCCGGTGTGGTTCACGCTTAATGTCCTCTGGAACGAGGTTCGTCAGGCGCAGGAGAAGGTGTACAACGAAACGTTCAGCATCTTGTGTCCGCAGGATTTCATTAAACGGGCGGCTGGTGTCGGCATACGGTGTGGCTGGCTGCTGATTCCGGGCTGGCCGTATGAACTACGGGCGGATAGCTCAGCGGCAGAGCAGCGGTCTTATAAGCCGCAGGTCGAGGGTTCGACTCCCTCTCCGCCTACCAGTAAGCCCCGTGAAGGAGGGTAGGGACATGAGCAAGGGACCTGAGTACCAGCGGCAGAAGCGCCTCACAGACGCCCTGACGCTGTTTGGCTGGCGCTGGGTGCATAGTCGCCCTGCCATCACGGCTAAGGGCTGGCGGACGGCGCTAGAGGGCTCTCCGGGGTTCGTAGACATTCTGGCCGTGCATCCCGAGCGGCGGGTGCTACTGTTTGTGGAAGTCAAGGCTGAGAAGGGTAGGCGCACGCCAGATCAGGCGTTGTGGGGCAAGGCGCTGAGCCAGGTTGGTGTCCGGCAATCGGCTTCGGCGTATTGGCTTGCCGACAGCGACGCGTCTGAGGCGGCGCTACTCGCGGTGATCTCAGACGGACGCGCATGACGCGCAACCGGCTACCCGGGGGCAAGAGTAACGGCGTGGGCATCCGCCTGACGCCGTGTGGCCACTGGTCGCCGTGTGGCTGTGACGAGGCGGTCTGCTGCTTCCAATGTCCGTTACCTGCGTGCAAGTACGACGCCGGTGAGTCTAGCCTTGTGCTGGATCGCAAAGCGAGGGACAGCCGCATCCTGGAGCTGGTCCGGAAGAACTATACCGCACGGGACATCGCGCAGGGGATGCGGATGAACCTGCGGACGGTCTATGGCGTCCTGGGGAGGCACGGCATCCGGCGGACAGGAATGATGGCCTAGTGTGGGTGTTCGCCGAGTGAGCAAGGGGGCCCCGGCGCCGGTCCGCGAGGGGTACTGCGCGCGCTGCTGCAGGGTGCGGCTGGGCGAGCGCTGCGCGGACTGCGGCACTGCGCTGCGGCCCCTGCCAGCGGGGTGGGCCAAGAGGAGGAGCGCTTGAGCCAATATCTCGCGTTCGAGTTGCAGGAAACGCCGGGTCGAAAGACGCACGTCTGGCACGTGGTGTCGAAGCACTATGGTGACACGTTGGGGGCCATCAAATGGTATGGTCCGTGGCGCCAGTACATCCTCGAAGCTGAGGCTGGCGTCGTCTGGAATCACACCTGCCTGTTGGACATCGTGTCGTTTCTCCAGACGCAGAACGCCTTGCATCGAAGGGCAACCGCGTGATGCCGGGAAGTGCGATAATGGAGGTGCTTAGGGTGTTCAGGGTTGGACTGAGCCAGCCCACTTCTGGTACAAAGTATAAGCCCCCCGGCCGCCTGGGCACCCTAAGCCAGTGTCTCAGTCCACGGTCGGGGGGCTTTGCTTTGGGAGAGGATGGCCCGATGTGGCCTGGATAGAGTCGCATCAATCGTTACAGCGGCATCCAAAAGTGGTAGCGGCGGCCGCCCTTCTCCGCGTGGATCGCCATCGCTTTATCGGCCACCTTCATTGTCTCTGGTGGTGGGCGCTGGACGTTGCGGATATTGACGGCTTTCTCCCTGAAATTGTGAACGACTTTGTTCTCGCCGGGGCCGCTGAATGGCCGCTGAAGACGGCGACAAAGTGGAGCGAAGCGTTAATTAGCGTCGGTTTTCTTGAACACGACAACGCAACCTACCGGCTCCACGATTGGTATGAGTACGCCGGGAAGCTAAACGCGAAACGCATAGTAAATAAGGAGCGTATGAGGGAGGCACGTGCCACGCATGTGCAGCGCACGACCGTCGCACGTGCGGGACATGTGCTAGGGCTACCAACCCAACCAGCCAAACCGACCGCACAAACCGGAGCAGAGGCTGCTCCTACGCGCGCGAAACCCGCGAAGATCGCCAGCGCTGAACAACTGCTGGCCGATACCGATTGGGTAGCTGACACCCGCGCGCGCTTCGCTCAGCTCGACTTTGACTACGAGATTACGAAATGGCAGGACTACGTGACGGAGAAGCCGCCCAAGGGCAACTGGAAGAACAGTCTGCGCAACTGGATGGAAAAGGCAGTCACGTTCAAGGAGGCACGAAATGGCGGGACTCACACGGCTCAGCAAGGACGCTATGGACGCAGCGCGGCAGAAATCGAAGCCGACCCGGCGAACACCGCCGCAGCAGAACGATACCTCCGCACTGGCCGAGTGTGAGTTTTGCGCCGGCGCCGGCATGGTGGTGGCCCGGACCCTGGTTCTCAGCGACGACGGCCGGCACGGCACACAGGAGATCGCCCGGTGTCCCCGCTGTAATCCTGAGCGCCCTGTAGGTATCCCGCCGTCACGGGCGGCGGACACCTTTGAGAGTTTCGAGTTGGGGCGCAACCCAGCGCTGAAACCGGCACTGGCCGCCTGTAAGGCCGTGGCGGATGGTGAAACGTGGTGCGCGTTGCTCGTCGGTGAGTACGGGACGGGCAAGACGCATCTGGCCGTCGCAGCGCTGCGACAGTTCGGGCGTGGCTCATTCTGGAAGGTGCCGGACGTACTGGACTGGCTGCGCCGGAACGCCTACGGAGACCAGGGCGTCGGCATTGAGGATGCGCTGCGACCGTTCCGCGAAGGGACAGGGCTGTTGGTGTTGGACGACTACGGGACGGAGAAGACGACGGACTGGGCAGCGGAGCAACTGTACCGCATCCTGGACAGCCGGTACGAGGCGCAGCTGCCGACGATCATCACGACGAACGCTGACTTCACGGTACTGGACGGGCGGATCAGGAGCCGGTTCGCAGAGGGTACCGTGGTTTGTAAGGGCGCCGACATGCGGCGCCGGGCGGAGGGAGTGAGGGCGTGAGTACGGCAGTGAAACGGCTGAACGCCGTGGTGATTACGGACCCGGTGTTGGTGGCGCTACTCCGGGAGAAGGGGTTGGCATGACTATCGCAACGGAACGCCTATGGGTACGGGATTTGTTGTGGCGAACGAGGGTGGGTAAGCGCTGTCGTTGGATGATGAAGCATCGTAAGGCGTGTGGTCGGCCTGCGGTTGCTGAATCGCAGCGAGGTACTCAGTGGTGGGGCTATTGCGGCGGGCACCTCTACAGACGGCGGATTGACGCCAATGGGGCGATCTGGGTGGCGGTACATCCTGATTCTCCTGCCGCAATCCGGGGCTATGCCAAGGGGCGACCGTGACTACCGCTGTAGAGGCCCACGCCCACCACTGGCTGATTGCCCCGGCTCGAGGCGCGGTATCGCCGGGCCGCTGCCAGGACTGCGGCACCGAACGGGAGTTCCGCAACTTCGCGGAGCACCCGGCCTTTGCACCCGCCGGCGTGGCGTGGTGTGGCGAGTGTGAGACCCGGCGCAATTCGTATGTCCACCGCTACCGTTGTGCGGCAGGAGGGAAGGCATGAGCAAAGAGGAGATCGAAATCGCCTACGGCTATGGGCTTTTCGACGACGGACAGATGATGGTCAAGGTGCAAGCTGAGCGGCATGGGGCGCTGGCGCTACATCCCGTGGTGCGTTGTAGCTGTCTTCCGGGCCACACTAGCGGGTGCGCCGGGACTTACTTCGCGCCCCGCACTGGTTGGGTTGTGACCCACGTACCTACCGGAACACGGATCGGCCCACCTCTGGGTTCAAGGCGTGCGGCTCGCCGGTTTCTGCAACTGCTCGAACCCTTGGCTGATTGGCGGCGGGTCAAAGAACAGAAGCGTGGTGGCGGCAAACTGGGACGGTTAGTCGAAGAAGCGCGGCTCCAGGCGGGGATACCGCTGCCGGGAGACCTGGGGGACCACGAATGGCCGGAGGCGGGGCGCGGTTGATGGCGAAGTTTGCTTTCGTGCGGGCGGCCCGCCGGGGCATTGCGAGGGCGCTCTACCCGCACTTTGGCTGGAAGCGCTCGAAGGCATGCTATTGGTGCGGGCGGCGGGTGCGCTACGGGATGGGTTCGCACAATCTCCCGAACCAGGCGACGCGAGAGCACTTGAAGCCCCGGTCTCTCGGCGGGCGCAACGGCAAGGACAACATCGTGGTGGCCTGCCGTCAATGCAATACTGACCGGGGGCGGGAGGAGACGTGGATTCCACACCACGAACAATTGAACCGCGAGATACGCCCCGATCTTGTTCAGTGGGGAGTGACAACAACGAAGGGCGAGCGGGGAGAGTAACATGAGCGACCGTTGCCGCACCCGTGACTGCCCGTGGCCTACGGATGCTGAGATACACCGCTGCTGGGCGTTGGGCCAGCCGTGGCACCACTGCGACGGGACGGCGAGCCTCGTGTGGAAGGAGATAGGAGAAGTAGATGGACAAGACCCAGCATCAGCAATTAGTGAACGGACTCAGGGAGATACGCCAGGCGGTGGAGAAGCTAACGGCGGCGACGACAGACCTGTGGCGGATGGAGGCGCAGTCGCAACCGGAGACCCCGGCGGCGATGCTGAACGCACGGGAGGAGGCCGTGAGGGTGCGGGAGGAGGCGATAGCGGCATGGGTGCAGAATCAGGCGAATACGGCGCCCGGCCCAATGGAGCGAGAGATCGCACAGCGGACAGGGGCTCCGTGGTTCTACGCAGGGAGGCAGATGGTACCCCACTGTCCGGGGTGCGAGTGCGGCCCCGGCCTACTGCGCGATCATGCGTGAGCGGCTGGCGCAGGGGGCGCTGCTGTGAATGACCCCCTCTGCCCGGTTTCATATTGTCCCGCGCCGTCAGACCCCTGGTATCATTATTGCCTAGTCTGCCGCTGATACCCGATGCGAGCAAAGGTTCTGTCACTGGAACAGATAATCCGGGTGTTCAGGAGCTTCATGGGGGAGCCGATGATATACAGCAGGGTGAAACCGTATCTGAAGACGTGGCACATTATCCCCCTGACCAGCTATACGGGCTGGAGCTCGTTGTCCCCGTCGCCGACCCGAACAACGTCGTGTGGGCGGAAGGCGGCGAACTACATGACGATAACCGATCCGACCTTCTTGCCTACGCCCTTGTGCCGTCAGTGCTCAAGGAAGGAGAAGTAGATGGACAAGAACCAGCATCAGCAACTACTGAACGGACTCCAGGGAGATACGCCGCGCGGTGGAGAAGCTGACGCACGCGACGACAGACCTGTGGCGGATGGAGGCGCAGTCGCAGGCGGCTCGGAGGCTACCTCCGGACTTCCTAGGCGATCTCCCGCGTCGGGAACAGACGCCGGAGGAGGAGTTGATGCGAGCGCACGCGCGGGCAGCGGCCCTCGACGCAGGCTGGGCGCGCTGTCCGGCGTGCGGGCAGTTCCTTCCGTCCCTGAACCCCGTCATTCCTGGGACGCCTGGGTAGCGCAGGGGGAGACGCTGGCGCAGGCGATCAAGATGCTGCCGTGGACGGTGGGGGACTGGATCTTCTACGGGGAGGATGCGTTCGGCTCTGACGCTGTGTGGCAACACCTGGACAGCCTGGGCATGGACTACGCCCGGCTGAGCAACTACGCCTGGCTGGCCCGCAGCATTCCGCCCGGCGAACGGAGGGCGGACGTATCATGGTCAGCGCATCGCCTGGTGGCCACCCGTGCGCTGCCGCCGGAGGCCCGCGCCCTTATCCTTCTCCGTGCGTCTAATGAGGGACTGACGACGGCGCAGGTGGCGGAGATTGTGCGGGAGACTACCGGGGGAGCCCCGCCACCTGCGCGTTGCGTCTGCCCGACCTGCGGGCACAGCCATCAGCCTTAGCCCTTCGCTTTCCGCCGCCGTGAGCACATGCGCCGTTGGCATTTGGTGCTGCAATAGATCGCGTCGGCGCGCCGGTCGTCCGGGATATGGCGGCCACAGAGATCAGCCGCACAGAGCCTATGGCTGGACATATCGGCTCTTCCTCTCCTGTTCATCAGGGAATCGGGGACCATAATAAGCGCGACGAAAAGCGCTGGGTGAATCCCAATCAACCACTGTTTGCGGCATGCTCAATGACGATGGCCCCGGCGAGTCAGGCCCCACAACCAGCCCTCGCGGAACTACCTCGCCCCGGTTAAATGCCTCCCAAATCGCACCGAGTTTCTGGCGCATGACGAAGTTCTTGTTGCCCATCATGCCGTCCGACCCTTCCGCTCGAAGTGGTATGCCTTGCGGGCCAGCGCGGGCAGGTCTAACGCCGCCCTCTTCGCCGCCGGAGCCGCCGCCCACGCCACCACCCACGCCACCCCCGCCTCCGCCGCCGCCCACGCCGCCGCCCACGCCGCCTCCGCCCACGTCTCCTCCCCCGCCGCCTCCGCCGCCCTCTTCGCCGCCTCCGCCTCCGCCGCCGAGCGGTCACTGCCGTCCAACCATCCCTGCGCCCACTTCACCCACGTTTTGGGCGGGTGTGTCTCTAGCGTACAGTAGATGGCGAAGGCCACGCGCTGGTTGACCGTGAAGCGGGGCAGGGATACACGCTTGATGGTGGTACACGCCTTGACGCCACGCTTGAGGCCGAGGTCGTCAAGGGTAGGCTCCTCGCCTTCGCATATCCAGAGTTGTGGATTGGCGAAGTTGGCGTGGACAGGGTTGAGCAGCGCGGCGACGTAACGGTCGTCGTAGACGTGTATCCAGTACGGTGAGCAGTGCGGGCCATCACCCGGAGACGCTTCGTGGCGCACCCCCGGCCCCCATTGCGTGCCACCGCGGGTGCGGGCGGCGCTGTCTGTGAGCTTGTAGACCTTTATGCCGTCTCCCCCTTCGCTAGGCCGTATCTATCTGTGGCTACCCTACTACTATGCCGCAACTATGGCAATACCCACCTTCTATCTAGCTCCCCACAATCTTTCAGGAACTTTGTGCTACTCCCGCTTGCAGATTCCCCAGACATGGCCCCACGCTTAGAGATGTGACTAGCTTCACCTGCCGTTGCGGTGGCAACCGTCTGCTGTGCAAGCGTGAGCACGAGGGGTTGTGCGGGTACGCCATCAACGGTGTCTGCCGCTGCTGCTACTACGCAGGGAGAGCGCCCGACTGTACCACTTGCGGGAAGTACCACGAGCCGTGAAGTGCGCTACCTGTGACTGCTGCCCTGCTGATCGTAAGCATGCGCCCTGCGGCCTAGATGTCTGTCAGTCGTGTTGGTGTGAGCACGAGGGGATGGGCTGCGCCACGGCGCAAGCGGAGGCGGAGGCTAGAAGAGGAAAGGTCACCCGTGGGGGCGAACCATGAGGAGCCCAGGCCACGGCCGCACCAGCCCAGCCAAGGAGGCGCTAGTCATCGCCGCCGTCCAGGCCGGAGCTCAGGCCGCCGACGCCGCCAAGGCCGCCGGAGTCTGCGAACGCACCGCCCGCACCATCATCGCAGAGTGTCGACAGCTTTCACCCGAACTAATCCCCGACCAGGACCACACCATCGCCATCCTAGCTGGCGACATCATGGTCAATATGCTGGAGTACATGGCCAGACAGCCCCCAGAGGTGCAGTGGAAGCACGGCGCCCCTCTCAACTTCATCCGGGGTACCGTCCAGGATAAGATGATGCGCCGCTCCCCGCCCGCTAACTCCAACGTCAACATCTACGTCTCCTTCGACCAGCCCCCAGATATCATCCCCCATTACAAGAACGCGGAGACCGAAACCTAGATGCAGTGGACGGCAGTGGATGTGGATGCAGTGGATGCTGTTGACGACAGATACGGACGCGGGTTTAATGCAGTGCTTGCCTTCCTAAAAAGGGGGGAGCCCTCCGCAATCCTGCGCCCAGGGGTGGCGTCTATGCCTGAGCTACTGACATTCTCGGGCCGTATCGTGGCGCATAACCTTCTCATACCTGACACTAGGTGCGCAGGACGCTACATTAACGCTCGTTGTCTGCCTAGATTCATGGTTGACGTATCTGATATAGTGCGAACCTCTGGCGGGGAACGGGATTCAGGGACGGGGGGTCGGGCTGCGGAGCGTGACGGGTCTATCGTGTCTGGGGAGCGCAGAAAAAGGGGTGCTAGATGGCAATCGGCGCGGCTGACATAGCGGAGATGAAGGTGCATCCTGCGTTGAATCAGCGGTGTTTACGGTGTGGGGAGCATTTCGGGTTGGCGTGTAAGTGTAAGCGGGAGGAGCTGCGGGAGTGTCATCCCAAGTGTCCTCAGCAGGAGCTTCAGC
>ERZ1292644.244-Hain-H14-01um-R2-244-length-40392-cov-6_pt1 | contig 40392 bp, 87 predicted proteins | sample MGYA00564402_ERZ1292644 | MGnify/ENA primary metagenome ERZ1292644 (study PRJEB36523, sample SAMEA6512644) | groundwater metagenome | collected 2019-01-09 | study: AquaDiva: Metagenomics assemblies of 32 groundwater samples
CAACATTATCTTTGACGCGCGGCAATTCATGAACGTGCTCTCTCCTAACAGAAAAACCTACCCCGGAACCCATCATTAAATTCTCAAAAATAAAACAAAAATCCTCCAGCTTTTTCACTGAAATATAGAAGCAGTTTATCAAGCTGTTAGCACCGAATCTATCAACACAAGAAGTTCCTAATTGCCATAGTCCGCGTCCAGCAAAATTACATTTCAAATTAAATACATAATCGAATAATCTGTTTGCTTCTTCTTTGGTATAACCCGCGCCGATTTTTTGCGCTCCGTTAACACATCTTTGAATTGTTTGGTACCATTCTTCTGTTCTATCGTTATCGCAACTCCTTGAATACGTCCTCTTATATACTACATATCCTAACCCATTAAACCCCCAATTTACTTTTCTATTTTTATATTTATTTGAAAATTCATCTGTAATAATTTTGTGTTCTTCCATACGTAAATTACTTTACAGTTTTTTAAACCAAAACGAAACTAAAGTTGTTCACAAGCGGATTTTTAGAATTGGAAGTGTAGTCTAGTCGTAGTCAATCGTAACTCCTTTGTTATTAAGAGTTTGTATTGCTTGTTTTTTCTTTAAGTCGGGATGAGGTTTGTTTTTCCTTTTCGCCGCGTAATTTTCATAATATTTTTCTTTCACTTGGTCTTTTCCCACGAGCTTTTCTCTTTTTTCGCTTAACTCGGCGGATTTTTCCATTAGTTCACCTAATGTCCCTTTACGCCTGGAAGTCTTATTGACAAAATCTTTGCTGCTAAATGGATCAAATTTAGTGTCAACCGCCGCGAGAGTTGGGAGGAAAACTCTTTGCCATTGTACTCCGTCTTCATCAAAATATTCGTGCATGTCGGCCATTTTCTGTACGATTTCTTTTGTTTTTTGGGTTTTCGGATGTTGGAAAATATAGATCGGCACTTCTAATCCTTTAGGTTTTCTAGAATAATATCTACGCCTTTTTTATAGGAATGAGTTTCTTGTAATTTAAAACCAGCTTCGTTAATGGGGTTTTTCTCAAATCTTTTTATAGCAGCTTCGCAGCCAGTGATAAAGTCATCATCATTAAAAGTATATATGTTCCCAGCGTTGTAACCGCTGTTCGGGTGAAAGAAAACACCATCGTACGCTGGCTCCTTGCCCGAAGGATTTACTAGAACAGCGTTTTCTTCCTTAGCCCAGTCCTTAAAAGCACTACAATTATGGACTACCGCGTGTTTGCCGATTGCAACAGCAGTTAAACTTGGCAAACTCAAACTTTCCCCACCGCTTAGATCAAGCACAATATCCGCCGCGTTTAAGTAACCATTGAATTCTGAATTTTTTTGAACAAAATTAAATATTGTTATGTTAAATGGTGGTCTATTATTATCAAAAACTCGCGCGTAAAAAGCATTCATTTGGTCTGGTTGAAAAAATGGGTTAGTTACATGTAAATGGAGTCTATACTTATGGTCCCCGCCGAACTTTCTACACCATGCACGGATAACTTGTTCTGTATGTTTGCGTTTTTCAGCTTTACCGACTAAAATAAATGAAACTACTCCATCTAACTTTCTGGGATTTTCAATATGCGCGAAATGTAAATTATCAAAACCGAGCGGAACATAAACTATAGGAGTTTTAACGCCATAATCACAAAATATCGTTTTACTGCATGTAGAAGTAACAAAAATTTTTGAAAACTGATTTAATATGTTAACTTCTAAGTCTGTAGGAGAATCAAGCTCATAAAAAGTCAGGAGTGCTGACGGCTCCGATAGGTGGTGGCATGATTGTGAAATATGCCATAGTTTTAAGTACTGGTAATCTTTTTTAAATTTCTTTACGGCCCCATTCATTCCCGCTGCGAGCCAATTTTTGAATTCATCGGGTAATTTATCAAAAGCCGATAAATCTGGCTGAGAAATAGGAAATATATTAGGCTGTATTCCACGTTTATACAATTCGTATGTAATATTACAAGAAATTTGGCCAAAACTCAAACTATTGAAAGGAAATTCTAAATTCATATACACATAATATGTTTTAAAATGTAAAATGTCAAATTTTTTTCCATTTTTTATTTAGTGGATAAACTTATTTCTAATACCTATAATTTAGGCATGGAAAATTACTTCGGACTAGTATATTTAATAACAAATAAAATAAATAATAAAAAATACGTTGGCCAAACATCTCAAACATTGCAAGAACGTTGGAGTCAACATAAGAATGTAGCAAAAAAATACAAAAATAAATATGCATTAACAAATGCAATACGGAAATACGGCAACAGCAATTTTGAAATAAATGCCATCGATTATGCAAAAGATCAAAACGAATTAAATTTTTTAGAAGCATTGTACTCAGTTTTATATAATTGTTATGTTCCAAATGGTTATAATTTAGATATTTGCGGGTTTAAGAAAACACGAAGGCACCCCTCATCTGTAAGAAAAATGTCTAAATCATATGAAATTAAATCACCCGCTGGTAAAATATTCAAAGTAAAAAATATGAAAGAATTTTGTGAAAAACATAATTTACGTGCTCGATCAATACATAGAGTAGCCAACGGGACAAGAAAACAAAATAAAGGCTGGACAAAACCAAACACAAATCTGAAAATCATAAAACTGTTAAGCCCTAATATGGAAAAAGTTGATGTCATAGATTGTTTTTATTATAGAACACAATTTTGTAAAAACAACAACTTGACTGTTAGTGGGTTATCTGCGTTAATAAATGGAAAGTGTAAAACCCATATGGGATGGTCGCTACAAGACAACATTCATTCAATAAAATCATACAAAGTAGTATCTCCAACTGGAGATATATTTGATGTTAAATATAGGAATATTAAAGAATTCGCTAAGCTTCATAATCTAAATCGAAGATGCCTTAACAGGGTTCTTCTAGGGAAACAACACAAAACAGGGAACTGGAAACTACTTAAACAAAACGATGCTTAAATTACATCTAAATTCGTCTTGCTTTCTAATTTGTTTTTTAACAGTTTCAACACAGCATCATGCTTATTAATCGCCCCCTGAATTGAATGCCCGGTTCTTTTAGCAATTTCTCTCCACGTCATAAATTTATTCTTTTTATTATACCTTAATTTATAAATCTTTAAAACTCTTTTGTCTTTTAGTTTTGATAATATATTGAAAACATAATCAAAATCTTCTTTATTTTTGTTTAGATCGACCGGTTTTTCCACAAAAGAATTGACAACTTCTGGTTCCATACTTAGATATTTTTGATTATCTTTGATTATATTTAAAATATGAAAACGAAAATAACAGCCAAAGTATGTGCAAAATCTGATTTTCCGGGTGAACTTAAAGTTTTTGGCGGCGCGGTAAGTGACATCAAATCTTTCCCCCATAACGTCTTCCGCCGAGAAACCTAAATTATTGAGCGCGGCGGAAAAATTACCATAAATCTTCCAGCATAAAGGAGTATGTCTCTCTGTTAATTCGATTAAACTTTCGTTACAGTTCCGGTTTTTAATCTTTTGTATCAGGTTTTTCTCAATTTGTTGACGTTTATTATCCATTTTTCAATTTGGGCTTGGGCAATAGTGCAATCTTCAGTGGCATACTGAAAATATAAAATATTACGAGAATCTTTTTCGAGAAGGTCATAAATTGTTTTAATGTAAATTATGCCTTCTATAAGCTTGTCTTTAGAGAAATAGACTAAAGAATTAATAGGAACCGCGCCGGTCATATTCTCAGTTAATACATAAGAACTCGCGATTTCTTTCTCTGGCCGGGTAATATTACATGAAAGGATAAAACTGTAATGATACTCTTTATCAGAAAGAAAATCGAACGGGAAATTATGTTCTATAGCTGCTTTATTTACTTTATCCCGGTTAAACGGAACCGGTGTGTGCGAAGCCGCGATGTAAATACTGTTTTGCACAAGTTTCTTGCTTATATTTACATCTAACTTAGGCCAATTACTGTTCAAATACACTATTTTATTCTCCGTTTTCAAGCCAAACCTTCAAAATACATAAATAATTAATGGAATCAACCAAATCATTGAAAATAGGCTCATCTTTAACGGCGCTCTTTTTATCTAATAAATTAGAAATCCTACTTAATTTATCTGCCACGCGAACCAGAATCGCCCGTCTAGGATCAACATTTACTATAACTGATGCCCGAAAGTTTTTATATGGATCAACTGAATTTGCGTAATCTTGGTTTTTAACACGAACAAGTTTAACCGCGTCTTTAAATGTATCTTCTATTTGTTTAATAAATTTCGCATTTTCCATTCAATAATCATACTTTTTTTCTATATAATAGTCAAATTATTTTATTTCTTCTTAATTATTTTTTATTCTTTGGTTTCAGATTCGTTATCATCGCTCAGGATATTTTGAAGAATTAAGATAAGATTTTGAACGTCGCGCTCTCGGATCTCGGCGGGGTTACAAAGTTCGCGGTCGTTGTCTGTCTCGTCACAGAACTGGTTTACAAGCGCGGCAACGGCTTGTGCAGTGACCGGCGTGATTTCGATGGTCTGGTTGAAGGCGTTCAATGGTTTCTTGAGCACCCAGTATTTTAAGTTGTTTACGGTAATTGATTTGAGCAAACCCATCGTCTCAAACTCCTCTAACGCTAACAACAGAACCGCCGTGTCTTTATCCTTATTCTCGGATATTAAAACGACATCCTTGAAATTATCGGCCAGAACAAAAATTTCATTGGTCATTAACCAAGTATATAATTTGCCTTGCATCTCTAAAATACTCATATTTGATTATAGACAAAATTAGTGAAAAAATCTATAATATTTAAATGATGAACGAAGTAATTTGCGGGAAAGCGGAAGAAGTTTTAAAGTGGATTCCAAGCAATTCAATTGACTTTTCCTTACAATCACCCCCATATGATTCTTGCCGCTCGTATTCTGGAACCGAATGGAATTTTGAAGTTTTTAAATTAATAGCTAAAGAATTAACAAGAGTATTAAAACCAGGTGGAATTATTGCGTGGGTTGTAGGGGATACAACCGATAAAAACGGCTCAGAAACCTTAACTTCTTTTAAACAAGCTCTTTATTTCAAGGAAGAATGTAATTTATTGATGCACGACACAATGATTTATGAAAAAGCGGGACTATCTTACCCATCAAAAAACCGATATTATCAAAGTTTTGAATATATTTTTATATTGTCTAAAGGTAAACCTAAAACCTTTAATCCAATAAAAGATTTACCGAACAAAAACGCCGGTAAACCCGCTCATTGGGGGAAAATAAATTACAGGAAGAAAAACGGGGAACTAATAGAAGAAAAAAAAGCTAAAAACTATATAACGCCAGAATTTGGAGTCCGCCGCAATATTTGGAAATATCCAACAGGCAAAGGGAATACTACAAAAGATAAAATATCCTACAAACACCCAGCTTTAATGAGCGAGTTGTTAGCAAGAGACTTAATCTTATCTTTTTCAAATCCTGGGGATTTAACTTTAGATTGTTTCGCGGGAGCATGCACGACCTTAAAGATGGCCAAGTTAACTGGCCGAAACTACATAGGAATTGAAATATCAAAAGAATATTGTGAAATAGCGAGACAGCGGCTAAATTTCTTACTCTGAATCTATAATAATTGCTTTAATTTGGCCCGGTAAATCTACAATTACCTCACCTACCTTTATACGTTCATGGGATAATTGTTTTACTTCGTGGTCTGTTTCAATATAAACGTATTTCAAAGAATTTTCCCATTCTAACTCAACTCGGTATCTCGTTTTTAAAAGGTGGGCGCGGCAGGAAATTGCATCCTGCACGTAGATTGCTAGGTTCTAGATCTAAAACCTACAGGACGTGCCGCTAGTTGCGCCATTGCCCGCAACCGCATGGGACGGATAGCGACGATTTTTGCCCCCGTGTCTTATTCCACCACGCGCCCATTAAAGTTTATCGTATAGCATGTGCCAAGGCTATTACTTTAGAATTTTTTGTATATACCTCTGGGGAATCCATTGAACTTGAACACATTATAATTAAATCTTTAGGCTCGCAACATGCAATTTTAGCTTTTTCTTGTATGAACGAAACAAAATGTTGGACTGATTTAATCTTCATTTTTGTTTCATTTTTATTTCCAACCTTTAAAAAACGAACATAAACTCCACTTTTTTCAACACTTAAACAAAATTGGACTCCGGGCATCATAATTTTAAATTTTACTAACCAACCCCTAAACATATTTGATTAATCGAAAACACTTCCAGTGCGTTCTCTAATCGCTGTAAATACGCCTTGTTTCGTTTAGAAGCTTTATCTGAAACACGATAACGGTGTGCGGGCCAAACTTCTGCAAGATCAAGAATCCCTAATTTAGTTAGCTTTAACGCATAAATTCGACTACTAGATCCACCAATTTCAGCCATATCTTTAACTTCGCGGGCCGTTACCCAACGGTCTTTTGATATGTTTTTAATTGTTGCATAAAATTTCGCTTCTTGAATCGAAATCTCATTTTTCTCTATTTTATCGTTGTTCATATACAACATTACACAACAACTTACAACATGAGAAACTACATGTTCGTTTCTGTCACATTTCTAGCCCTAAAATCCAATATTTGTTCAGTGTTTTCTGACATGGTAGCGACTTTAGGCCAAATTCCGCGAAATGTCAAGTGGTTTTCAACCTGCTTGTAAAAATGGTGGGGTAACTGTCAGAGAACCCTGAAAATCAAGTAAAAATGAATATTGAGAATAGAATATTGAAGATTATGGTCCCTTGCGACATCTGTTTGCGCCCGCAACAAAGAAAAATGATTGAAACTGACTTAATTATTCCGCTCGGATTGTTTGGAATAATAGCCCCCGAAAAAAGTCTGTTGAGCGAAGAGGGATTGTTGGTTGTATCGGGGGTATTTAAAGCAGAACAAAGAGTTTATGTTGAAATAATGAATTTAAATCAAAACCCAACAACAGCAATACAGAGTTTCGCCGGGGATAAAAACATTTATTTAAAACAAAATGACCAAATTGCTGTTTTATTTCTAGTCTCCTAACTTCTTACATAAAAACGTGCTTCACATGAAAACAAAAACTAAACTTAAGCTATCTAATTCTAGGAAAGGACGAATATTTTTACATCTAATATGTTTGTTGTGTCATCCGAACCATCTTAACTGGCATTTACACGGAATTATACGAGAACTTGTTCAGTTTGAGAAACATTAACTAAAACAGGTTCAATCCAAATTAATTTCATTTTAGATAATGCTGTGCCATACTTCTGCCGCCGCCAAAATCCTCTTCGCCAATGCGTTCTAGGTGATGCGTGTGTCCCAACAGAAAAATGATCTGGCTGACGAATCCTATATGTCCTGCCAATTATATTCGGCCCCCACAATTCATCTTTTATAACATTATGTTTAAATTTTTGTTTCCTTAATAATGTACCATACTCAATATATTCAGAAGTTGCATCTAAAGATAGTAATAATTTAATCGCCAAAAAATTCATTCTTTGATTAAAAACTTTTTCATCTTCTACCATATTCTCTTTAACTGGGAATATATTAAAAACCTCTTCTTCATGTTTGGTAGAATCAACAAACTGTGCGTCGTGAATTGTAGAAATAGGTTTATCTAAATTATATGCGCCGGTATACTCACACGGGAGGGCATCTTTGTTTCCGGGGAACACTACGTAATGCATCGTTACTCTATTTTGTTGATTATCAATTCCATAACTGTTTTTCAATCTGGGAAGCCTATTCTGTAATAATTCACTAGGATAAATTCCCTTTTCTGCCTTAGCTATTGCTATGAATGGAGAATAAACCGAAGCATACTGTTTAACAAAAAGATCTGGTAAAACAAAAAGCATTGCATCTAAAGGAAATTTGACATCAACCAAATTCATATCTTCTGGTGGATCAGTTGCGGCAATAGCACAAACAAAATCATATGATAAAAAAAACGTTGGCACTCTATATTTGATTAATTGATAAGAAACACACTGACCAGTCATTTCAGGTAATTGATTTAACTGTTTTTTAACGCTACATAAAACTGTTCCAGCAATAACAGCACTAAAATATCTAGGATTAGCGTAGCCAACCGGAGGAATGATTCGACGCGGATAAGATGCCGCCCATACATCAGGGGCAAGACGTTGCAAATACTCAATTAGTGGTTCTATGTGCTTTAGACTCGACATGTGGAGTAAGAATTGGAAGCCGTGAGCTTTTAAGCTACAATCCGGCTCAGGACTCAGAAAACGACGGAAAAGACCCTTTAACCGCCGCTCAGTAGCATCCCGTTCGGCTTCCTAAAATATTTAACGATTAAACCAAATATTCCCAAGCAAAACCATAATTACAGTGAAAATTGTTATGAATACAAGGGGTTTTGCATTAATAGAAAGGAAAAACAAACCAAGCGAACCGCCCAGAATCATAATTAATGGAATATTTTTAGGATTATTGAGCCAATTTTTTTGTGCCATAATATCAATGTCTTTTTCGTTTCCTTTCATACCAACTTAAAGTGCGTGTAATTATAGGGGTTTTAAGGTAAACTCTTTCGCTAGGAATACAGTCAGGCCAAGTCGTATCAAGCTTGATGCAGTAATCATCTTCGTTCAAATAATAATTCGAGAACTTTTTGAACGGACACGAACCCGCCGCGCTGAAGTAATGCGAAAACGTCAACCAAATCGTGTTGGTAGTTCATTACCAATGACTTTACCACAAAATCACACACAAAGCAAGCAAAAATTTTTAGTCGAATTATTTCCAGTTTTATATGTTAGAATCTGTATCAATTAAGTCAATTGCAAGTTTCCGAAGACTACCACTAGATAATAACTTGCCAGGACTTCTGAATTTATCTACATAATTACGTTTTAATTTGAATTCTTTATCATTGATACGAAGAAAAACATCAACCGCGCCGTAATGATCTAAAACAACATCATATTTTTTTGCTTTATATCGTACATTTATATTCATAATTTTATATACAAATGATCTGGATTACAACAAGCTTTATTGGAGCAATTGTGGCGGACTAATCGTTCGTTTTTCAGTTCTTTATAAATAGCGTATGAAACACGGTGGACTAAATACGAATAGCCATCTAATTTAATATGACCATAACCATTATCTAGAAGCGAACCTTGCCAAACCCAGCAGTTATCAGTTTTTTGTACTTTATTAAAAAATCGACGCTGAAATTTGGTTGATGCGATTTTAACTGGTATAGGGCGCGGTTTGCTTCTACTGTATTTCATTTATTTAGTAAATAATAGCCACTTAATCCAAATTAAAGCTACTTGCCAATTTCTACGCCGTATATGTTTAGAGATGGTTAAAACACCGCTATATTTACGCCATAACCAAAAAATACACCTGTTTTTACATGCATTTCTAAATAACCAAAAATACATTACTATTGTTTGAAAAGAATACTTAAAATCCATGAGCACACAATACCACAGCCCATAATTACCAAAGTCAAAGCAGTACGGCCTTTTAACAGATTTATCAAAGACGCAACATAACAAACTACGCAAATTAAATAAAGAAAAACAATCATTTGGTCTTAACGCTAAAAACTGTATCATCGTTAATAAAGAAAACCCCGCCGTTTTTACTGAAAAGCTTCATTGTGCTATCAAACGGCGGATTTTTAATCGTTTTCAATGATTGATTGTTCGTAAATAGTTCAACTTCGTCGTCCGCCAACAAAACACACATTCCGCTATTCAAAACCGTAAAATTAATAGCATCGTAAGTAATATCTTTGACTATTCGGACAGCGAAAGCAAGAAAATTGTGGTCAAAAACGAGAATAAACCGAGTATAAATACCGCCGCGCTCTCCGATTATTACTGTAACGTTTTTCTCTGATTTGGCGTCCAGAATCCTATAACCATCTAGTTGTGGTATGTATTTATTCAAACATTTACCCAAAGCATAAGGAACAGATATATATTTACGACCTAATAAATCCTGTATTACTAACCCATCAAAAACTTGAAATGATATGTTAGTTATGTTTTGGACGTTTTTAGTTTTGTGAATTATCTTTTCTCCTAATTTTGTAAAGGTATTCTCTATTAAATTTCCATTGTTAACAGTATAGACGGCATTATTACGCAAAAAAACCCCATTAGAAAAAATAGAACCGACGGGAAAATCACTAGTAGTTAAAAATTTAACTTGATAACCAAGAATAACAACAATAGGATCTCCATTATCAGAAATGGCTAATGATAGTTTTTGTTTTGAGTTTAAGCTGGTATAAATAACTCGTTTATCGGCATAAATAACACTTTTAGCCGTAACAACGTATTCGACGCCGAAACTATTACATCTATATACAATTTTATCATCATATTTAGCTACTTCGGAAACAATAAAACTATCTGTATCTGAAATAACAACAAATTTAGGTATTTGGATAGGCACGCTGGCATCTGGATAGGGAGGCACGGTTCTTTCTCCGTTAACAAAAACCGCGCGAAACCATTCTAAATGTCTTTTTGGTATAATATTGAAAGGATTACAAACGCTGGGTAATTTTACATATTTATCGAAAACACTGATCCCATCGTCCATTCTTTTGCTCCATTCGTTAGGTTTATATTTCGGGTGGGTTCCTTTATATGGGTGGATGTTGATATAGAGTTGGAAAGCTAAAACAGCGAAAGAAAACCAATCCGAATAAACAGACCATTGACCGTTTGCTTTTCGGTCCCGTATTGATTCCATTATGGCTGTAGCCGGAAAATTTGGTGTCTGGTAGCTATCAACATCAATAAAATAAGGGTCTTGCCACGTATTGTCAACCAAGATATTCAGTTCATTCAAGTCAACTACTAAACAGTTAGAATTATGGACTTCTTGAACTACTAATTGTATGTTTTTTATAAGATCAACAATAGTATCTGGAGAAATGTTATTATCTATTTTAAAGGATTTAGTGAATAAACGACAAAGGGCGGTAACATCGTCTAGGAAAAGGAGTGAATAACCAACCGCCGCGCCGTTTTGATTATATACAATATCGAGCGGTATTATAACATTAGGAGACTTAATAGCAGAAAGCTCTTGAATTTTAGCTAACTGTAAGGCTTTTTTGGGATCGTGATAGATTTTAAACGCTTTATTTTCTTTTCTTTTTCTGTATATAGCCGCCTCCCCGCCAGCCGACACATAGTCGGTATTTGTTAGAACAATTTTTTGTTTATTGCTTATTATTTCCAGCTTCATCTTTGCGTTCTAATGGACAGAAATCGGGCTGTAATTCGGTTCTGCCAATATGCCGTCCGTATTTTTGGGCATCTTCTAGTAACTTTAATCGAATTTTCTCTTTTTCGGGGTCAGCTAATGGCGGGATTTCTTCAAAGGCATCGGGATGCATACAATTATAATCCGCCCAAGAATGCGAATGCCCATAAAAAGCATTGATTCTTTTATGGTATTCGCAAGGTTCACAGAGTTTTTCTATTCTCGCCGGAATTTGTCTTATTGATGGCATTTTAGTAGAGCTTCTTTAGCTAATTTTAAGTGCGCCCACGAACTCGTAAAATGCGGGCCTGAATTGATAGAATATTCACATTCTTGAATTAAATTCTCTAATGCTTCTTTTAATATTGCCACGTCTCCCGCTAGTTTAGTACATTGATTTATTGTAAATTTTTCTACTTTTAACACCCCGTTTGTTCTTTCAACTGATTGTTGCCATTTTTCACCAAAAATAATATTTGAATCGTCAATTGTTTTTTCTAATTTTTCGACACGGGCAAGAAGTACCAAGTTTTCTTTATCTAATTTATCTCTAACATAAACTATTGCAGTTATACCATTATTAAGATCACTAATATAACGCTCTAATTCAATATTTAATGAGTACAATTCAGCGAATCTACTTATTGAACTCTCTACTAAATTTCTTGGAATTTGATTTATATCCATAGTTTTGAGATTTAATAATTATTGATTCACAATCGTAGCAACCGCAATATCGTCATCATGTATAATTTGTTCCGCCAAACACTTTTTCTCAAAAAATTTCATTCGTCTTTGTACAAAAACCCCCGCCGTGTTCTTATAATTTGTTAGTTCTGGTATGATTTCTTTGTATGACATAATATCTTGGCCAGGCTGACTGAAAGTATTAATACCATCAGATAACAAAGAAACCTGGGACCATTCGTCAGGGAGGTATATAAACTCTACTTTTTCATCAATAGTTGTTTCTTTTACCGTATCATTAATAGTCAAAAAAACTGGAACATTCGCATTTTTATGATATTCTTCTTTGTTTCTGTGATTTAAACGATAACTTAAATAGTAAGGTGCGCCGGATTGATAATTTACATGAATTATTAGTTCTTTACCGTTGTTGTGCCTTAAAACAACCGCGCCGTCGCCCCACACACAAATTCTTAATTGTTTAGAATCCCAAATTGCCAGTAATAACGTGGCATTTAGTATATCTGGGTGGAGAAACAATACCTGCGCCGCCCTAGACGCTTGCTTAATTATAAGATCTCCTAATTCAAAATATCCCAAAGAAAATAGCCCGGCGTCAACGCTTAACTTAGCTGAAAAACTAATTAGCCGCGCCCCGAAATCGACAAAAGAGGAGGAAGAACAACCGTCACTAACTATTGCATAAACTACATCGGCATAACTACCAACTAAAGCATAATCCTCGCAACAGCTATGCGTGTGGCCAATTTTGAAATAAGAGTCTACATTCACTCATTTATTACCCAACTTTAAAAGCTTTTACAATATTACCACGTAAATCAACAATATCTACTTGATCCGCGCCGGTAGCTTTTATGCGGTCCCCGTACCGTTCCTTAACCTTTTTTTCGGCTTCTTCAAGCGTGTCGGCGGTAGCTATTAAAATCGTAGCATTATCAAAAGTATCCCAATGATAAATACCAAATGGAGTTTTGTGTTGGATTGGCATTATTGTTCTTTTATTAGCTCATTGTTTAATATTGTTTTCAAATATGTTAAAACTCTTTGCTTTGGGGTGGAACCATAATGCCCATATCGCCCATTTTTATTATCATTAACATAGTGGATTAGATTATTAGCAATTAGCATTAAATCATTCGCAGATAATCTTTCACCATCTGATGAATTAGCTAAATGGCCTAAAGCACAACTTCTACCGCCATAATGCAAAGACCCTGTACACCACCTTTCTTCTGGAATAACCTCAAAAAAACTAATATAGTTTTTCAATTTATGAATCTTCTGTGGATTACTCATAAATCTCCCCTATTTAGTTCATTATTTAATATTTCTTATAAATATCTTAAAACTCTCTTTTTGGGCGTAGGCCCATAATCTTGGTATCCTAACATGCCATCGTTAGCGAAATGAATTTTGCCGCCTGTTTGTTTTAACGCTTCGATTGCAGTTAAATTATAATTTTTACTTAGATGACCTAAAACACAACTACGGCCTTTATAATGCACGAATCCAGAACCCCACTTTTCATCAGGAATAGTTTCCAAAAAACTAATATAACCTTTTAATTTGTGAATTGTTTGTGGATTGTTCATAATTCAATTACGGGTGTTGATGACGGCCCGGCGAACCATAGAATCGCGGGTGATCAGGGTGTCCCTTGGGCGACGTTGAGAATCGCGGGCTGTTTTTACCATTGTTTGGGTAATTTGGGTGACTACCCTTGAAACCACCAGCAATAACCGCCGCGCCGACAACGATATAAATGAGTATCAATAAACGAGTTTTCATGTTTTCTTGGGTTTGGGGTTTTTAGATTGCAAATGCTTTTGGGTCCAGCGGTTGACTTGCTTTGCCTGTCCCTAACGCGGAGCTAGTGCTTGAAATGGAATGACTTATGAAATTTGCAAGTTTCGCAATTTTCCCAGCGGAAACGCTACCAATATCAATATAGCTCGTTATTCCAGTCTGGTCTGCAAAATCTTTTAAATATCCGCTTAAGCCTTGATTTCCTTGCGTTACACCCACTAAAACCACAGTTAAAGATTCCAAAGATTCAGCTTTTTGGACTTCGTTTATTGCTTTTTGTATTTGTTTTGTACTAACCCCTTTACTTGCATTCTCTTCTCCATCAGTTATCAAAACCACGATTCCGTTAACTAAGAATTCCTGCTTCATTAATTGCCCGCCGTAAGTAATAGTTGCTTCTATGCTTTCTAAGGCCGCGCCGAACAAAGCAGTATTACCACCGCAATTAATTGTCCCGTCATAATTGCTTTCTTGGCAGGTATTTAATAGCTTAAAACCATGTATTTCGTTCAAATCATGGGAAAAAGTAACAAATCTTAGCATTAAATTATCTGACCTAGGAGACTTTTGACAAGATTTTACTACGGTTTTGACTGCGTTTTCTAATTGGGCTGAAAAACCGGCAACAGAGCCAGAAACATCGGTCACAATAGTCGCAAGCGTATATTCCGCCGCGCCGAGTTTATCTATTTTTGTAGCAGAAAAGACAAATTGACTACCAGTTTTTAACGTTTCGAGGTCTTTATCCATCAGGCTCATATTTTTTTCTTTTTTTAATCTGCTGGACTACATGCTATCAAATAATCTTTCAAACGTGCATTATATAAATCTAAAGCACGCATAACTTCTGGTTCTAACGCAATTATGTTACTTGGTCCGTATCCGTTTTCGGTAGTTAGTATGATAGAAAACCCGTCAAATACAGCATAAACAGAATCGCCCAAATATTCTTTTTGATTTATCATTCGCCAAAAAAGAAAATATAATCGTCATGGGTAAGAGAGAGGCGTTTTTCAGGATTCGCTGCAAGCACTTGCGCCCATCCATTATATATTCTTGTCATGCTATCGTGTTCCAAGATTTTTTGTTGACATTCTGATAGATCGCGCTGAAGGCCAGCATCAATGACAATTTGCGGGCCGAAATTTCCTTTAGTATTGGAATAATTCGCCGCCACTGAATCTTGAATGTCGATGCCTGTCTCGGCCACTTTTTGAATTATTTCTTTTTTCTTTTTCTCCCACCATTCCAGTTTTTTAGCGTGCGCGTCACGTTTAAGAATCGCGCTTTCGGCCAGTCGAGCCGCTGTATAATCAAACGTCCACCAATCTCTCCCAATTTTGTCTTGCATACGTTAGTGGCGGGGTCGAAGGGGTTAACCAACGAACCCCGCGCATTCTAGCAAAATTAGTTAATTCCGTAAGCTGTGCCGTTAGATTTAAGCCACATATATTTCAGAGATGTGACGGTTTTTGCGTCAATACTGAATATACCGGTGTGCGAATCGTAAAGCAAAGGTTTGGCTGTAGAAATATCAGGAACATGTTGCCCCGGAACAACGGGTTTCCCGTCCGCGTAGCCAATTACGCCACAATGCCCATATCTATTCTGCGTCGTGATTAAAGTAACATCTTTCATTACTAAATCATCGACGTGCAAATCATAGTCCAGATTATTATAAGTAAGATTGCAACTAAGCAAACCCCATTTTTGTTCGTTTCTATCTCGTTTAATTCGTATTGTCTTGAGTTTATTACCCAACAACCATTGGATTATGTCTGTTATTTTTCCGACTTTCATAGGTTTTTTGTTTTATTTGGATTACTTTATTTTTTCTACTGGTACCCACCTTGTTTGGCCCCAATTACCAGGAAATGATACGGGCGAATCTGTCGGATATACGTCGCACAGTTGTTCCTCTTCGCCTTTCTCGTTTTTACGGAAAATTGGATGCCGTTGGGCAATAGTAGGCTCTGATTTCGATTTGTCTTTCATAAATATTATTTGTTTTTACCCACTGTATCTTCTAATTTCCGGTGGCACTGATGGATTGGTATTGCCAGCTTTACTAACTTTCATAGTAGCGCAATCACTACAAACCGGGTAGCGAATATCTCCGACAAACCAAGGCATGTTTTGTCCACATCTCATACATTTAATATTTCGGTAGCCTTCTATTTCAAAACGGCCAACTTTTTTGATGATTTTTTCGACGTTCATTCTCTGTAATTCCAACCTTTACAACGGTCAGATATTCTTTTGTTAGCATCATCTAGTGCATCTTCGATAGTGTTGCCGCGCCCGCTAATGAAGTGGTGTCTTTCAGACATTTCTTCGGCAACAAAAACATATTCAATTGGGTTGCTAGGTTTTATATGTATTACGTAAGTGAAAGCATCGGAATTTTCTTTTGCAATATTTTCAAGTCTGGTTATAATATCTTGGACTTTCATTAGAAATCTGTTGATTTGACCGACTTCATCCCTCTTTTTTTCATATCTTTGACAAATTTCTCGCCCAAATTCTCAAATCCCGGCACGCTTGAAGACGTATCTTCTAGTAAAATGAATTTTTTAACATTTTCGTCCCCAAAATTATTAGCCACATCTGTTATAGAATTCGCAAGGCAATGTGACAAGGCTTCTCCTGTTATAAAAATCTCGTCTGCTTTGCTCAAAATATCAATTAATTCAACATTTAATTTGGTTGTGGGGTCGGAATCATCTGGAACATCGGCTTGAACAGCAGAATAGTGTTCAGTAAATAGATTACTCCCTTTAGCTACGAAATTTACTCTATTAAAATTCTTCTCCTCCCATTCATATAAAGCATCGGCAATTGCAGGAACCAAGGAATGCCCGAAAGTACCAATTAAACAATGTGGGGGCCAAATAGTAAGAGTATAGCGCCCATGATCAGCCAACTCCTTGACATAATGCTTAGCGCGCGGCTGCCATTTTGGGTTGGCCGTCGTCCAATCTCCACTTTCGACAGCATCTTTTGTTATTTGAGTAAAAGGTTTCGGATGTTCGCTTTTACTGTTAATCCAAAATATCGGCTGAGAAATATGCACGGTTTGATGTGAATCTAAGGTCGAATGCACATCTGTTAAATTACTTCCATACTTACGAATAAAGGTTGCCAACCTCTTCATGTCTTCATCCGCCCCGTTTACAAACAGTTTACCTTTCGGATCGCAGAAATCGTTCTGAGCGTCGATGCTTATTAAGTGCCTGTTTCGTTTCATATTCCCAAGTGTCTGTTAATTTGCAGTAATTGTCAAGATATTTGTAAGACCTTTATTACCAAGCGGTTTAATCAACAACATGGTCCCGCGATTCCAATTCGCTCAGTTTTCGACTCCTCGCCTGTGCCAACATTTCATCCCTAACTTCTAAAACAAAACTGTCATAAAATATATTGTATTCTTCCTTCGTTTTAAAGAATGGATCGCCGTCTTTCAACAATTCTATCTCCATATCACCAATCAGTCAAATATGTCGCATTGCCAAATTCTTTCAAATATAAACCTAAGATATATTTTTGCCAATCTTCCGCATCTATTTCCTTTATTAATTCTTCATCTAAATCAAAAAACCCGCCGCGCACAATATTAAAGTTATTAATTAAAAAATGCCAAAAATCTTGATATGGTCGCTCGGTTATTTGACCTCTTTCTATTTCCTTTTGAAATTCTCCAAACCATATACGTGATTCGCCCCGTTTTTTACCTTCTCTATCCGCTTCGCCATAATCTTTACTATTACACCACTCATAGTATTGAGCATGAGATTTAGCATAATCTCTTGTATCAATTTTATATTTTTTTTCTATATATTCTGTGCATTCAGAAAAATCAAAATGGTTTGTGGTTTTTTGTGTTGGTTTATTCATAAAAAGTAAAGGTGGAACTACTGCCAACAGAGGCCAGTAGAGATAGGACGCCAGCTTGTTGGCTAAAGGAATTTCACATCTGCGCTTGGTGAATGACTAACCACCGCAGAATCGTTCCAAATAGTCCACCAAATTTCCTAATCTTCATATGTTTTGTAAAATGGTAAAAAATTAACCATCCCCACTTAGTCCCAAATATTTGTTTTTATTATATTATTTGGTTAACCATTCCCCACGAAGAACTAACATTCGCCGCGCCATAAGCTTTTTTGATTGTTTCTATTTCAGCCTTTAACTCTGATTCCATAGCTTGTGTTTCATCTAACTGAATTAGATCTAACTTTTGGTAAAATTCAGCATCGTTAGGGTAAAAAGTAGTGTTTCGATTAATACATTTTAGTTTTTTATTCAGAATTAAATAATTTTTGTTAATATGTTCTTTATCATCGCGAAGCTCTATGCAAACAAATACCTCTTTAATTGAGTCCATTAATTCAAAAGTGTCAACTTTACTTCTACTAGTCATTCGGTGGGCGTTCCCTATCTTCGCGCCGCAGTCTTGACAAAATATAGATTCCGATTCTTCGCCGTGAAGCTGACAACTAAGATTAGGACAGGTTTTTATTAGTTCTTTCATCTGAACTATAGGATTGTTACAAATAAGTAACGGCCCGATGTAGATTTTAGGATGCATTCCCATATTTTTCTATTGTTTACTTAATTAATAGACGCTGGATACGGTTGACATTTCGCGTGGATATTTTCGTTATATTTGCTTATCTTACTGTTTTTTAATGGTTTACGACAAATAATACAAATTTCTTTTTCTTGCTTCTCTATTGTTTTTTGGGGTTTCATGACATTATACTTTCATTTAATTTCCGGTTCAAAAAATTTTTATACATTAAAGCAGTTTTTTTACCTATCGCTTTCTTTGCGGCGTCACTTTCCACTATTTCACCTTTTGCTTCTCTAGTAACATCTTCTACCATTGCGCGAATTATGATTCCCATTTTTTCAATCGAATGGTCTGGAATTTTTTGTAACACATGTTGCAAACGAGTTAATGTTACATACTCATCGGCGATCTGTTCTGCTTCTGCCAATACTTTTAGTTTTTCAGGATCAATTATTGGTCGTGGGGATTTTGTTTCTCTAAATTCGTCTCGTTTATGCTTGCAAATGATTCGCGCGCCATTGTTTTTGGTTAATTCAATTAACGGGCGGATAACGATACCTTCGCGCATTTTACCTGGCCCAACACCATTCCGTATCGCTTGAACACTGTCGGCATCTCTTTGGGCATCTAATTCTTTTAAATCTGTAGATATTTTTACGTAATGCACAAACTCAAGACCTAAATTTTTACAAATTTCTTCTGCTTTCGGAACATCTAACCAACACTCTCCTATTTGGACATCAAAAGCAACAAATTTAAGCTCTTTACCATAAGTAGCGGACATTCCTTGTTCTTTGCCGCCGTAAGCTTCGCCGAAGATAGTAATTGTTTTCTCTATTGGGAGACCCATATCAACAAATTTTTGTTTAAGAATATCTTGATTGAACAAAGAAACAAACCTTTCATGACTCGCTCCGCCAGAAAAAAACTTCAATTCCTTCCCATCCCATGATACGTGGCTCGATGTGCCATGAGTTTTTTCAAGAGCAAAACACTCTTTGAATAGAAGAATATCCTGCTCTTTGTACAAATTACTTATTTTAAGGTAAGAAATAATTCCTTTCCACCATTAATTGAATTGGTCTTGTGGTATGTTATATTTTGATATATATTTTGAAATTATGTTTATATCTAGTCCGTTTTTTTCAATAAAACCAATGCAAATATTACAACTCGAACACAGTAATGCTCTATTTTTACCGGTTATATGATTATGATCTACTGCCAACATTTTACCGTTTTCTTCGGGCGTTTTACCACATATCATACACTTACATCCTTGTGCGTTAAGTAATGTTTGATATTGTTCAAGTGTTATACCGAACTTTCGTTTTAAATGAACATCTATCATTTTATCTCTATTCTTTTTATAGTTATCTCTATTTTTCTTTCTACCGTTTGGAGTTCTATTATACTTTCTACCCCACTCTGATGTACACTTTTTACAATGAGAAGATATACCTTTTCTAACGTTCATTGTGGAGAATTCAGAAATGTCAAGTATCTGTTTACAAGTTGGGCAATATTTTTTTCCTTCGGCCATCAATTGACGATTAGCCAATGTAGGAAATCTTGTTAACAACCCTAATTCAATCCTCCGTTCACGCCTGCGTTCATATTTACGCAACATCCTACATCTTTTGCAAGCCGACTCATGCCCAGTTTTATTTTTAGATTTATTAAACTCAATTTTTTCTTTATGACATTTACATATTCTACATGTTGCCTTCATATATAGGTATTACACATACATGCAGATAAGTCATAACTTATATTATTTAAAATTGACTTTTCATATTACAAATTGCGATTCTTAATTGAATTATACAAATTAAGTAAATTTACAAACTAGTCTATATGTAAAAACGAACCAGAACTATATTTGTCCCAACCCAAATCTTCATCAATCTCCGCGCCGGTTTCTTTATCAAATTTCCACGCGCCACAAATGATTTCTGTTTCTGTGATTTCTGAGACTTTTAACTCCATTGGAATAGATCCGCCTAACATACGAGTAACAATATCGCCGGCTTTTAGTTCATTAAGTTTTTTCATATTCTGTTATATAAGCCGCGCGAGCGCACGTTGTAGAACACGCGATAATAGTAGTTTTATCTACCAAGTATAAACGTTCAGTTAGTGCAAAGCAATTTCGACAGGCATAATTGACGTTTACGAAGTCCTTTAACCTTTTCACATTAATACTCGTTTTTGTTTTTTTCATCAGGTTTAAACTCGCGACAGCCCATATGTTCAAAACTTAGCAAACCAAACCTCGGACTTCTTTCGTTCCCGCAGATCCCCCAATCATAGCCCAAGTCACCATTTAATGCAAGAAAATGTTTACAACCACACGAACAATCCGGCCCGTAATCGTCTCCATCTCTTTTCCTTACTCCCCAAGGTTCAAAATCGCTTGGTAAATTTTTAACAACTTTTAACAACTTACCATGTATTTCCTTTATTTTTAAAAGATTTTCAAGAAACAATTCTGAATCTTTTTTACATTTAGGATTATCGTTACAATATCTGACGCGATATTCAAGTGTCCCGCTTGGTAGATTGTAAGCGGTGGAAATGTCTTGTTTCATTACTGAAATCGCTGAATCGGGCCGATTCTGACCGCAAATTTGACAGAACCAAGTAATGGGCGGACTTATTTTCATTAATTAATGATTCCCAAGTTTTATTGTAACCAATTTAAATTGTTTTCTAATTTTTCACTTTTCATTACCTTGCTTTATCTAAAATGTTTTTCAAGGCAGTCAGGATATTTGTTTTAGCGTGTTTTTCTTGTGAAACTCCCCAACGGTTTATAATTTTGTCAGTATCATTAATCCGCATAATCCCTTCACCATAGAATGAGTAAAATAATCTACTTAGAGCCTTGCCATTGACTTTTTCTTTTCTTAAATGTCCAACTGCACAATATCTGTCATTCCGACGGTCTCTCATTATCCCCTGTGTCCATTTTTCATCGGGGATAGCATTGAAAAAGCAGTAATAAAACTTTGCAGTGTGAATTTGTTGTGGAGTTGGTATTTTGTTTTTCATGTTTTTATTTTTGTTATATTGTTATTCATCCCCAATACATTGTTTCAAAGCATTCAGAATGTTGGTTTTAGGGTGAGTAAATTCCGTCTTACTACCCCTCTCGCCATCATTAATATTCTCCACATCACAACTAAAAACCTTGCCTATAATATTTTGTAATGGTTCTAGAGGCATTTTATTAACCTTCAAAAGCCCCATAGCACAATAGGTATTATTATTAACAAAATAGAATCCCTTGCACCATTTTTCTTCTGGTATAGAGTCAAAAAACTTATAATAATACTTGACCGTGTGTATTTCTTCTGGCGATAGTATGGTTTTCATGTTTTTATTTTGTTTGTTGGATAAAATGGTAAATTTATTCCAATAAGTTTATTATCTTTTATGCTGCGATATAAACAAATATCCGCGCCTTCGCCTTTAATCCATTCTCCGTAATACGGTTCATTACTCGTAAAAACCGATAAACAATTACCTTCTTTATTGTGAAAGACAATAACTTCATCAGGCAATTCTACGATTTTGCTCATTATATTTCAATAACCCTTTTTAGCTAAAAAATCCGCAATTTTTTCGCGCGACCATCTATGAGCATCATTTAAATGCATCGCCACCTCTGTAATTAAAAGATTTGGCCCGTTACAATGCGGGCACTTTAATGTTTCTGTGTTTTCGATACCAATGTCCGGCCCCAAATCAAGAAGATTATAATAACAAGCATGACTATTCGCCTTAATCTGTTCTAACGCACGCCTAGCACCTTCCAACGCACATGCGGACATCCCAATTCCCCTCGTGCTAAAAGACTGAAAAGGAGCTAGCTTCGCCCCAATTGCAATTAGTTCTGACAATTTAGGGTTGTTCATAATAGTTTCAGTTTTCATTTAATTACTCGAATATCAGCAGTTTTGTGCGGGGTTTGCTCTGTTCCATGTCGCAGCCCGCTATGTTTACCACTCCTCGGAACATCAAGCCTATTCGATGGAGATATTTTTGATAGTTTATAGTCTGATCCCTCCGCGAAAACTTGGTGCCGATCAAACGACGTGATTTCGCGCGAGACACCTACGCTAGTCTTGTAACGGGTTGCGATGCTTCCTTTGATTAACCAAGTAACACCAATACCAATCAGCGCGCCGTCAGCAATTCTCTCTCTGACACAAGCGCGGGCCAGAGCACATGCCGCTGGAGCCTTCTTTTTCCCGACTTGTGAATCTCGTTTTAAGACTCGGACGGCAATAGTTTTTGTTGCATCCTGCACTTTCCTTACTTGGGGAAAGTTCCTAATTATTCTTTGTGGGATTTTCATTTTTTGTATTTTTTTGTTTCTGTTGTTAGTCTTACTTTGATCCAAACTGCCACGTTATTTGTCGGCGCGTAAATTTCACTAAAGTTGTTTGTTTTTAAGTCAGTTATCGAGCCGTAACTGTTAGGTTGTTTTATTTCAGAACGGTCCAAGAAAATTTTGGTTTTGTTGGTGATAAAGAATGTCTTTTTAGAGATACAAATTTTATCTACTTTTACTTCTTCTATTTTACCAATAACCGTTTTGCCTTCGCGCGATAACCCCGGTGATTTGCCAATGGGAATGTAAAGTTCGGTTGTTTGTTGTCCCAAACATGACAACGAGAAAATAAGAGTGAAAACAAATCGTTTCATAATATTGAAAAGTAGGCCGGGAAGGACTAGAACCTACAACCACACCCTTATAAAGAGTGCGCTCTACCTTGAGCTACCGGCCCATTATTGGAATTAAACATATAATTCGGCAACTGTTGCAAAGCTCAAAAAGTATTGGTCCGCGCCGTATCCTAATTCCGCCATAATATTTTCTACATCGTTCTGGAATTTGGTTTCAAAAATAAACCGTTTAGGGCGATGTAGCTTTCTTTTATAGGGTGTTGCGCAAATACAAGTAATTGGGAAAACAACCTTAGCGATAATTTTTTTTGGCTTATTCATTATTTTTTCTAACTCCATCATCCCATTTTTGGGAATCCCACCCATAATGTTTGCAAATCTTTACTAAATTATCTTTACCATAATATTTGTAATCCTCTAGGTCACCGAAAACCTGTTCATCGCCGAGCAACCAAATCCAAGCAGTATAATGTGCCATTGACCGCCCCGCCGATAGTCCTCTGTAATTATTGGCTTTATCCCAAGCAAAAGCCATATAGTCTTCCATTTGTTTTAGGATGTTTTCACGGCTATTTTGCGCCGGGTGCCATTCTTCATTAGTTACTTCTGGTTTTAAGTGTGGTTTCGCGTGTTCAAAATCTAGGAAATCAATCAAATCCTCTCTTTTAAAGCCAAGAAAATCATTATTTTTAAGTTTTTCGATTTCGGCGACAATTTCTGATTGTGTTCTCATTCTTTTTGGCTTTTGCTTCTGTTAGTTAGGGTTTCATCAATCCAATCTGTTAAATCTTTCAAGCCATTTGCAATTTTAGTACTTAATTCGAGACAAGCGAGTATTTCTTTTGCTGTAAACGTTAATGCATCCCGCAATTCTTTGTTTTGATCAGCGAGACAAACTGGGCACGCATTTTTTATAGCCGCCCGCTCTGTATCATTGTGGTGGATACAAATATTATCACTCATGATTGACCTTTAGATGAGATTAGTTCAAATTTAAACTGCTTTTTCTTTGGAAACGGTCTCAGCATATCTACTAATTCTTTCGGATAATCAAAGTATAAACAAATGCTGTTAGTCCCCACATAAACATTATTGCCGATTTGATTTTGAACCGCCTTTTCAAATGATTTAAAGGTAGAGAAGTCGTTTTCTGTGAATTTTAGAGTAATTTGCATAAATCAAGTAACATGGACGCGGCAGGAGATTGCATCCTGCACGCCAGTACTAGTGTGCTAGTATCCGACAACAGATCATCACGCTGTCGCGTCTTCTTCCGCCACGCGCCCATATTGGCAAAATACTCGAAAAATGAGTAATTGTCAAGAAATTAGTGGAAAAACGAGGGAAATGTAGGAGACGGTCCGCGTCGAGACCCTAACCCCACACACAATAAGGAGTTAGGTGGGAAACACCGTCCCCTACAGCGAGAAGCCTAAATCAAAGAATTCTTGGCGTCAAGTCCAAAATAAATTACGTAAAGCTACTTAATCTAACACCATTTTAAGCTATTTGCAATATGCACCGATTCGGGTTCTGTTACGATTTCAGATTCATTCCTACAATCAAAATAGGCAATTACCTTACTTTTCTTCACTTTCCCTTCAACCAAAATTTTTACTTCTGAATTCCAACGCCGCGCGAACCACTTGGCTTTGTCTCTATCTAAAGTCCAAGACCAACCTAGATAGTCATTTTGATTTGATCCTCTATATATTTCAATTTCATCTGGCAAATTCTCTAAAACAATAATTTCATCTTTATTCATTAAATTCCAAATGGGCAATGGGCGCGGTAATTGGAATAATACTTTTAATACATCTTTAACTTCAAAAATATTTTCAGAAGCAGTCCAAGAATGTAAAACGCAATTCCAATAGGATTTCTCGTCCATTTCCGGCCCAAGTTCTATTGTTGTATGTATTCGGTATGGCTTTTCAATCAATGCTATTGTTTTTACCCAATCTTTTTCTGTAATAGCCTTGGCCAAATACTCTTTTTTGTATTTAAGTTGTTCATTTAATTGCGCGGCGGTCCCTGGGAATAAAGGAATAGCAAAAACAAGCGGGTGCCTAATCATTGGACCCAAATGACCATTTTCAACATAAGGTAATAGGTCTGGATTGAGAGCTTCTATGGTTTCTTCTATCGCATTCATAAACTAGTCCCACAAATCCCTAAAATGCTTCGCGAACAACTCCATTCCTTCTTTGTATTTTTCTTCGTATGGTATGAGCTTATCAAAATCAGGTTTTAATTTTTCACTTTCAGGGTTTTTCATGTCTTTTAACATATTTGCTGTGCTAAAATCATAACCGGGCGGGTAACACAAATCTTCATACTTATCTTCATTAACTATGTATTCAAAACTAAAAATCATTTTATCAAGAATTTCTTGCCATTTTTTAAAATCATCCTCATATTTCGATCCCTCTTGAGCCAAATTAGAAGGATAACCATGAAGATTTTGTCTTAAATGTTTTAATCTAGGTAAAATATAAGCAGCAGAATAATAACACAAATTCCAAGCCTCAACATTAGCATAACCTTTTGTAAGTCGTTGATAATTAGACTTTAACCAAAACTTAGAATCACGAATAAAACGATAAATAGGCCAACCGCCCGGAATATGGTCCATGATCCAATAACCGTAATTCTTGAATCGGCGTCCGTTCTTATATTTCATGAAAAATAATAAAATATGGGCGCGGCAGGAGATTGCATCCTGCACGGCTATTCAGCCTAGCTATCACCCGGCACGTCTGCCGAATCTGCTAGCGTCTCTTATTCCGCCACGCGCCCACAATCATGATAGTAGTCCAAAAACAAAGAAATGTCAATAAATTAACAAAACATTGCAATTTGCACGATTAGTATCTTAGCTTGGCGGCGTTACACTAGATTAAATACTAAACTTTCTGTGTTATTTGCCAGTTCATTGACCAGTTCGTTGAATTTATTGCCAGTATGAGATCTTACTTTTACAAAACTTTTTATATATTCCTTATTATTGATAATGTAATTTCTGTAGTCTTTAGTGTAAAATCTCTTAGTTTTCCACGGTTTCTTCCCAAATAAATCGGCCACCCACTTAAAAATACCATTGTAATCAAAATAAATGTTACATTGTTTGTTGTTTTTCTTACAATACTCAATTCCTTCAATTACCGCCCTCAATTCGCCACCTACTTGTCTTCCCTTGTTTATTTCTCCTTCTAAGGTACCTCTATCTTTGTACAGTACAGTGCCTTCTTTAACTACAATATAAGCCCAAGACGCTTCTTCTTTCAAATCATTGAAACTACCATCTACATAGATATCTATTGTTTCTTTAATTATATTCATTAACTAATACTATACTTAATCTCAGTACAAATCAAGTACTAAGTACAGATATCAAGAGTTTAAATAGATAAGTACTAGTACAATTAGTAAGATAATAAGACTCAGAAAAGCAATAAAGAGTTTCCCCCTTCCCGATAAACCCCCCTACCCCCTTGTGCCAGTATGACACAGGTGGTAAGGGGTCCCTCTGAGAGCGAAATTAAAGCATTGTATTGTTTTAATTGGTGGTGAGCCTTTTATCCTGCGGCCCTCACAATAATTAACCATTGCTGATTAAAAACTGCCTACCTCGCAGTTGCAGTTATTTTTACCTTGCTGCCGCTTAGTGGTCCCTCCCGCCTTCCCTCGGCAGGCACTAAGTACTGACAAGTCAAACCTTGTTTTTATTACTGTACTCGGTATCGAACAGCTATCAACTATCTTATATTACATTTTCTTATCACAAATGTCTAATTATTTTTTATTCTGTAATTAAATTTAATTAAGATAATTTAAAACATTTTGACGGCGCGGCTAGAAAAACATATACTTTTAATAGTGAAATACTATAATAGTAAAAAATGGATGGCAAAAATAAGGAAATTAAGAAAGCGGCGGTTATATTACAATAATAATAGTTGGACTGGTTATGGGCTTGTATCTGGCGATTTATTTAATAGCATTAAACGTTCGGCTGAACGGCGCGGCATTCTTTTCAAAATAACCATAAAAGATGCGTGGCGACAGTTTATAAAGCAGAACGGCAAGTGTTATTATACCGGCGAGAAATTAAAAATTCTTTGTTTATCTCGTAAAACCAAGGATAGAACGGCTTCTTTGGATAGGAAAAACTCAAAATATGGTTATACGCGCCGGAATATCGCCTGGGTAACAAAAAAAGTTAATATGATGAAGGGAAGACTAAGAAGTAATGATTTTGTAAGTTGTTGTAAAAAGATTGCATTGCAATCGCATTGCAGTTCCTCTAAATCCACCGCAAAGTGTAACCGAGACTAAAAAATGAAAACAAATCATCTCCTTTTCTTGAAAAACTCTTTGGAAAAACCAAAAACGAAAGGATTAGTAATGATTTTACTGCAAATTCTTCTCTGGGCGGTTATTTTCTTACTTTTTTTCTTCGTCGGGTCTAAATTCGGTAAAAGTATTAATTTCGTATAATAACAATAAAACTATGAGAACTATTGAACCGCCCGTTAAACATACTGTAAACCATTGGTATTCATACATTTTGGCATACGCAGAGGATGCGGCATTAAAGAACGATTACCGTGCGAATGTTAGCGTGAAAATAAAACCAAATATATACAAAAAAGTAGAGAAAAAACTTATTAAAGATGGTTTTAAGGTTGCAAAGTGTATTGATAGCAATGATTTTGTTGATATGGTTATTTTGTCTTGGGATTAAATGAGTAACGGACGCAAAAGATTGTCTTGGGAAGAAACAGCATTAAAACTGGCTTTTAATATTGCTGAATATCGCTCGGAAGATCCTTATGTTCAGTGTGGAGCCGTTATTCTTAAAAACGATTATTCGTTTATTTTAGGTTACAACGGGGCGGTAATGGGTATTGATATAGATTGGAGTAACCGTGAGGAACGCAGAAAAAGAGTTTTGCACTCAGAAACGAATGCAGCAAACTTTATTAAGCCGGGTGAGGCTATATTGATAGCGGTTACCGCTCTGCCGTGTTTCGAGTGTATTAAAGTTATTGCTCAGAAGAAAATTCCTTTGATTATATATAGAGATGAGTTAACCGGATATGATAACGATTTTGCCAAGAAATTAGCTGGCGAATTTGGTATTGTCCTAAAACGATTATGAATGAAAACGAACTAAAACTAGAATACAATAAAAAAGCTATCGGTAAACAAATTTATGTTGTAAGACGTAACGGGTATTGGAACGGTAAAATTGTGGATGTATCTGGGCCAGAAGCATTTATGGTGCAACTGGATTACGAAGACCGTCCGCGCGAAATTTCTATTTTTGACGTAAGGTATCCAGACGAGGATACTGGAAAGGGCTAAGATTGATTTCCCGCGCACGTTTTAACCAATTTATGAAAAATGGAGATTCAGTCCAAGAGTCATCAGATTTAAAGGTTTTAAGTATTCTGGCTTGTTCTTTGGTGAACATTGTTTCGGGCGGTTCGTTAGTCAATATCATACACAATTACACTAGCAAGAAATGATCCACTCAGATACATTAAACGGTTTATCGGAGGATGAACGAAACATGCTACTTTTTATTCTTAATCGGTATCATCCGCCATTACCGGGGATAGAGGCCGATTTAAGTATCGTAAAAATGTATAGAAAACCGGCCCTTTGTCAAATAATTCAAAAAATGAGAGAGAAAGTGAAGCCCGAAGCTTTGCCAATTTATAACAGCTTGTGCCAAAAACTTGATGTTCAGGCACAATAAAAAACAAAACAAAAGGAAAAATGCACTATAAAAACGGTAGAGAAGCAAAACCTGGCGACAGGATAATGTCACTTACTCAAAGTTTAGCTGGCGTTCTATATAATTTGAACGATCAAAGCTATACATGTAACGGACGACTAGCGGCTACAACTCCAAATGATGCGTACGTAACACTAAGCGAATGCCTTCATGTGGATGATATTGTTGCGGCAGATGTCCCCGATTCAACCAAAAAATAGACATTGCGGCGTGAAGTTACTAAGCGCCGCTATCAAAAATGTGTAAAAATTTTCAGCTTTGAACATAAAAGTTCTCAGTTTCGAGTTGGTACTAGAATTGCTAGACTAATGCTAGTGCAGAAAATTGAACCTATGCGTAAATATAACACAATAAAAGACGAAAACGGTAAATATATTAAATATCGCGGCGCGCAAGTGCTTGAAGACAATACACTTGGAACGAATAATGAAATTAGATGTTTAATGCTCCACGACGATTATAAAAATAAAAAATGGTTTGAATTCATTCCTAATTAATCATGACTTACGTGTTGGGCTTTCTTTTCGATAGTAAGAACCGAAACAAGGTTTTATTGATAGAAAAATTAAGGCCCAGTTGGATGCACGGCAAGCTTAATGCGCCGGGCGGTAAGATTAAAATGTTGGAAAAACCACTGACCGCAATGGTTAGGGAATTTAAAGAGGAAACCGATTTATTTATTCCTTCTTGGAAAAAATTTGGTGAATTAAATGTCGGCGCGGGCGAAATTGTTTATTTGTTTACTTCTGACAGTGATGACATATATAAATTTAAGAAGACAACAGACGAACAACCAATAATTTTTAATTATCTAGATTTGCTCGGCGCGGTTAAATTAATGAAAAATATTTTGTGGATGATACCAATGGCTAGGAATTGTTTATTATATGATTCTGGATATTATGTTGTCGAAGAGTCTAGTATTTAAAACAAAATATGAAAGTAGCCGTAATTGGTTCCAGGACTTTTAATAATTATGAACTACTTAGAAAAGTGCTTAAAAGGTTTTTCCCAGATGCAAAATTAATAATTTCTGGTCATGCGTCCGGCGCTGATACATTAGCCGAGAAATATGCCGAAGAAGTGGGAATCGAAACTCTTATCTTTAAACCTGATTGGCAGAAAATGGGCAGGTCGGCGGGCTACATTAGAAATAAACAAATTGTGGAAAACGCCCAAGTGCTTTGCGTTTTTTGGGATGCTTTCAGTAAAGGAACCGAGCATTCTATAAACTTAGCCAAAGAAATGAAAAAACCGACATTTATTATTTATTTTTAATAAGTAAATTTTTTAATTCTAATAAATTACAAATCTATGCGCTTGACTTCTAAACAGGAAAACCGTAATATACTAAACATGAAAATTAAATTACAATTGTTGGCAGTGATATTAATTTTATTCGTCACAAGTGGATGCGGTCCGGTGATTGAAGTCCCGCCCGCCCATGTGGGGAAAATAACAACGGGCAGTGGATTGCAAGAAGGCTTAATTGCTCCATCTAAAATTCGTCTTGATTCACAAATCGGAATGTATAAAAACTTGATATTAGCAGAAACCGCCGATAAAGCTGTGAAAGAAGCAATGCCGGTCTTTATGCCTAAAGATCAACTTAATCTGACTGTTGAAGTTAGGGGTATAGTATCTGTATCGCCAGAACCTTCTAACGTTGACAAAATATTCTCAAGATTAGTGCCAAAACCTGTTAATGATAGAGTTAGTCGAATTGATATGGATGATATTTATTTAACTTACGGGCAAAATCCGATTAGGGAAGTGGTACGTATAGTAGTGACCAAATATTCAATTGACGAACTTATGAGCAACAGAGAAAGTGTCGGGCAGGAAATGTATAATAATGTTAAAAAAGCATTATCTACCACGCCATTAACCATTGTGGATTTTGGATTCGCTGATTTACAACCGCCAAAAGTAGTTGTAGACGCACAAGAAATAAAGAAACAACGCGAAATTGAGATTCAACGGGCCGAAGCGGAAAAACAAATAAAATTACAACATGCCCAGGCCGCACTAGAGGTAGCTAATAAACAACAAGAAGTAGATTTAAAAGAAGCAGAAACACAAGTATTAGTGAACAAAAAGCTCGCGGAAGGTGTAAGTGAAGCCTTTATTATGCAGAGAGCCTTGCATATCTGGGAAAATATATCTACAAATGATTCAAAAACTATAATTATGCCCGCCGAAGCGTTCCGTAATCCGGCTATTTTAATGGGGACACTTAACAGTTTAAATAAGTAAAAATATGGAAATTCTATCTGGCGGAATAAGACTAGTAATTTGGTGGATGTTGTTATTAATATTTATTTATTTATCAGTTTACTTATTCAGAAATTTCTGTTGCTCAGACGGTGAATCAATAATTAATGTTGCGAAAAAATTAAAAATTAAGTTATTATTATTGATTACAGTAGGAGTATTTGGCTATTATGCTACCAATTTAGAGAGTGCATATAGATGGAAAACTAAAATACAAGCGCCCGTTAAACCATCTTCTCGTTTCGAAGAGCCAGTTAATTTTAATACTGTAACTAATAAACTATCATGGGAAGAAATACAAAAAAAGAACAGGGATGAAAACGAAAAAGCGCGGCGGGAATTTGAAAAACTACTTTCTATCACAGAAAATAAATCAATATAAAAAGTGTAAATAATATGTGGACAGATTTCTTGAATTTCTCGGCCAGAATGGTAATAGCTCCGCGATGAGATTAATTTTTGTGATTGGAGTTTTTGCAATTATTGGTGTTTGGGTCTGGATAAGTCTAATAAAAATGGAAATTCAAGCACTAGATAGTTCTTTGTTGGGTGTTATAGCAGTTTTGACGGGCGGAAAAATTTGGCAAAAGAAACTAGAAAAAGATAGTTAAACAGCATATAATAAAAATACTGAAAATAAAACATGAAAACAACAATGGAAAAATTACTGGAATTCTTGCAAGACGATACCGGCGCGCTTAGTTCTTATCGTTTAGTATTTTTGCTTTGGAGTTTTTGCTTAGTTGGCGCGTGGGGTTTTGTCTCGTTAGCACAAAAAACCTTGGTGCCTGTCGATACATCTCTTTTGCACTTGACAGCAGTGTTAGTAGGCGGTAAGCTTGTCCAGAATTTTAGTGAGTCAACAAACAAATAAATAAAATAAAATATGAAAAACAATGCGTGTTTTATCGCAACAATCCTAGACAGATCAGGAAGTATGGACTTCTGCAAAAACGAAACAATTGAAGGTTTTAATTCTTTCTTAAACGACCAAAGAAAAATACCCGGCGAAGCTGTTATTTCTTTATATCAATTTGATGATATTTACGAAACGGTTTATGAATGGCAAGACATAAAAAACGCGCCGTACTTGGACGATAAAACTTTCGTGCCGCGCGGTTGGACGGCGTTGTTGGATGCTATGGGCAAAACTATTAATTCTGTTGGCGAAAGATTAAGTAAAATGAAGGAAGAAGACCGCCCTGGAAAAATTATTGTGTGCATTCTTAGTGATGGTCATGAGAACAGGAGCACAGAATTTAATAAAAAACAAATCTTTGACATGGTTAAACACCAGCAAGAAAAATATAACTGGGTTTTTGTGTTTCTTGGGGCTAACATGGATGCAATTCAAGTTGCTGGTGATATTGGTATTGCTGCCGCTTCTGCTATGTCATATAGCACTACTAACACAACCAAAGTATATAAAATGGCTTCTGATAAAGTTGCGATGTTCCGCGCGGCGGTTGGTAGTAGTAACGTCTCATTTTCTGATAAAGAGAGAGAGGACGCAATGAAAGATAATGATTAACAGCCACATACGCACCAACACGAAACCACCAATTATTCTTGTAAAATTTAGTGTAATGATAGTTGAAAGAAAAAAATATGAATATAGCAACTATTAGTGAACTTTTTGGCGAATCAGTTTGGACTGTCGTAGTCGTTGTGGCTGCGGTAGTTGGGACTTATTTCTTCCTCCGTAATAACAAGATGAAGAAAGCCCAAATTGATCAGATTGTAGAAGAAGTGAAGAAAAAGCTGCAATAACGATAATTTATGTTTACAACTTTTCTTATTTTTGCTATTGCAATCGGTCTCGGCTATTGGTTTGTGACGCGGAACCGAAACAAATAGGTTGACCGCGCGGCCAAAATCATTTAATCTCGTTTGCATGACTAAAAAAGCGACAGATTTTCAACAAAATCACACAAATACGACCAATTATTTACTTAGGAAGCTAAAAATAAGTGAGCTAAAAAGCGAAAATAGAAAAATAGAAATTTTCCGTAAAGCATTCGCGCCGAACAATTTAAACAATGAAACTCAAAGACAACAATTTCGGTAATTTCCCAGCCGGTGATTTTGATGAAATAGTAGAAAAAATATACGTGCCGCGTCCGAAGAAGAAGAATAAATTAGTACGGTTTAAGAGTAAGAAAAGTAAGGTTTATTAAAAAACGATAAACGCATTCCCGGCGTCGTTAAAGTCTTCCCAAGTTGGTGGTTCGTTTGACCCTTTAGATTTCTTTCTCTCGCTTGCTTTTTTATAGTTGGTAAGACATATAGCAATAGCTTGTTCGTGCGGTTTTCCTTCTTTTTTCATTAAAGGTACGCACTTTGCCATATATTCTGATTTAGCTGATTTATCGTCTTTATTTTTGTCTTTGTTTTTTGGTGTTGGTAACGGCATAAATTTTCTTTTATTTCAATTCTGCTGGAATAATGCTATCCAGAAAGTTCCCGAAGTTCCCTGGACCCCCGCTTTAGTTGACGCGGCGGGTAATCCTGTTACTTCAAAGTGATAGTAACCATCTGTGAGTATTGTTTTAGAAAAATACTCTATATCCGTATTATCAAATGAGCTTTTAGTAAATAATTTGAGAGTTGGGGAAGTTCCATTAACGCCCGTCGCACGGACATCTAAACTAGCTTTTCGCGCGGCGGTATTAACCACATATTGGCCAGTTGTTGGGCTGGATTGCCCACTGAGTAGTTGGTGAGTTCTAAATAAAAATTGATTCATAACATATTAATACACTCTATTTCTTTACACTTTTTATGCGTGTAAAATAATAGTGAAGTTAAAAGTCAGAAATAGGAACGTTTTGATTGCAAATAATGAGGTATTTCTAAACGGCCCAATGGAAGAAGAACAAATTTACAAAATAGTTGATTATTTAGCGGCGGAAGGTTTTATTAGTAAAGAAGTAATTAAAGTAGTTTTATTAGAAAAAACCAAAAAATGAATAAAATTCTATTTTGGGTATATTTTCCAGCCGAAGTGGTTATTCAATTAAATTTAGGAAATATCCATTTACGAGAAAGACTTAATTCTTATCCTACATTTTGGTTCGATAAACATAATGTACCAAATTATTGTTACTATTTTAACAGTATGAACAATGAAGTTTTAGAATTTTGTGTTAAAGATGAGCCTGAGTTATATGCTTCTATTAAGTGCGGCGGGATAAAAAACGTAAAAAATATGTCAGACAGTAAGGGTCAATGTCAGATTGTGGTTGACTTTGCCCCGTAATTTATGTATTTTGGTGGGTAGTGAACACTCTCGAAGAAATCCTTAGCTTGGTGAAGGGCATTAAACTGGAAGTCGTTGCGGCAGAGCTACAAGTAAAAATGGTGACCCGCGCGGACTATGAAAAAATGTTGTCGAAAATCAAATCGAATTGTGTCCAAATTTTTGACATTATAACAAATGATGTAAAAGAAAATGAAAACAAAAGTAAAGCTACCGCCCCTTAGTCCAAACGAAGTCCATCAGGTAAAATGGTTTATTAATTTTTATGGGTCTATTCCAAATAAGAATTGGTGTACTGATAATTACCACATAGGAAGCAAAACGGGTTGTGCTATTGGACACATAGCTCATGTTAGTGAAGATTATGACTTAGATAAATACCATCAAATTATTAACTTGCTCTATCCTGTTTATCTTTTACGGTACTATAAGAAACAAAGTGTCGAAAAACCCGATGATGCGGGCGAGAATGTAGTAACTTCAATAAACGATTCAGTGGATTTATTTGGATTCCTCGGTAAGACCCCGAAAACCAGAATTTTAAATGCTCTGAAAGCTAGATTAAAAGGTTATGTCTATAAAAAATAAAAATATTGAATTTGTTGGTGTTATTTTAAAAATTGGAGGCAAAGAAAAGATAATTGAAAAAGATAAATTAACTTTTCATGGATGGGAACAGGAATGTGATACTTGTGGTTCGCACGGCGGCGTGTATTTAGAGTTTCACGATGATAGCAATACATGGAAAAAGATTAAATTAGATAGTTTTTGAATAAGTTTTCAAAATATATTGAATTGGCCCACGCACTTTTCAATCCAGATCATGAACTTCGGACGTTTCATGTTTCTTTCGTTTTATATAAGAATAGGATTGTTTCAGTCGGAATAAACAACGTTAAAACCAGCCCGGTTAACCTGAAAAACCCCAGATACGGGCGCGGCGGCGAAAATATTAGTACTTTCAAGGGTTCTTGTTCTGAATGGGTAGCGTTGTCTAAACTAAAAAACATGACAAACATTCCTTTTGGTAAGTGTGTTTTGATTAATGTTCGTTTAAATAAAAATAAACAAATAGCTATAAGTAAACCGTGCGATTCTTGCGCTTCTTTGCTTGAGTTTTTTGATATTAGAAAGGTGTTTTTTACTACAAACAATGGGGTTTTCGAACAATATGAAGGCTAAAAGTATTAAAAATGTCACAATTAAAGAACTAGAAAAAGAACTCGCGCGGCGGTATAAAAATAAAGAAATAAAAGAAATTAAAAACTTAAAAATTGGTGGTATAACAACTAAGGATTTTTTAGTACTGTGCGGCGATCTTCATAGTATTGGCAAACTTAGATGGTCTTTTTATTTGGTTCGTGACGGTAAGGAATACGATATATATTATGAATCTCATGGTAAAGACTGGTGGCCGACAGAGAACGAAGAAAACGCGGCTTTTAACTTTATTCCCGGCGAGTTTGCGGAAGCGTGCGAGAATTCTTTTGAATTTGACGGCACAGAAAGCGCTGCAATTAAACTACTAAAACAATATGGGTTTTGCAATTTTAGACGGTTTATTTATCAATGAAAACCGAAGAACCGCGCGAATATAAAGATGGTTTTTTGGTTTTGCCTAAAAATTTTGTTAGTAAAGGTTTTATATACAACCAAATAAAAAGAAAAGGTTTAGTTGCAATTTATCAGAAATATAAAGAAAAAAATAAATACAAAGAACATTATGAAACAGTTATTATTTTACGAAATCCAAAAAGATTTATTCATGAAATGGAAATTGAAGCTAGAGAGGTTTTCCCCGGCGACGAACAATGGGGCACTTTGGGGTTTACGCATTCTAGCTTTGACCGGGCGTTAGAAAAGTTTAATGAATTAGTAAAAAAAGAAGAAATGAATAATGAAAAATAAAAGAGAATTTCATGTAACAACAGAAGATATAACAGATGGTGTTCCGAATGACTGTTATCGTTGTCCGCTTGCTCTGTGTATCGAGCGGGCGGGTTTCCACGGTGTTTGTGTAGAATATGATGTTGTAGAATTTAACAGGGGAACAAAATCTTTATATTTCAAATTACCAAGATCGGTGTGCAAAAGACTTAAAATATTGGATAGTGGCAAAAAAATAGAACCTTTTTCATTTACCGCGACAATTAAAAGATGGAATTGGTAGAAGAAAACAGTTATAATAATAGATGCCAAAAGTAATAAAAGAAGAAAACGGCGAGCAAACAGTAGAAATATCAACTCACGACGTTGAAAGCTTGAAATTCGGCGCGTTTAAAGAAAACGTTTTAATCGCCGCGTTTGTAAACGAAGATGACGCGGAGTTTTTTATTAGAGAGAGGATTTCGTGTAAAAACACTTGAAGACATGAAAGTAACTGAGCAAGAAAAATCACTTCAACTCGAATGTAGTACAATACAAGAATCTGTTCATTTTTACGAAGAAAAAATCCAAGTATTATTTCAGAAAATAGATAAACTAGAAAGAACAAGTTGGAGGCCGGATTATAATGAAAAAATGGACTTGCTGCACGCACAAATTTCCCAAATTATAAATAAACTAAATTTTGAACAAAAACAAATGGTTAATTTTGAAATAAAAATGCACGAATATGCGGTACATAAACTTTCAAGCAAAATAGAAATAATATTTAACCCAAATAAAACAAATGGCGAAAAGAAAAAGAAATAGGGTTTACATGGTGGTCAATGAAAAAGGGTATAATTTTGGAGCTTTTCCATTTACAAAAGACGGAAAAGAGAAAGCTTTAAAGTATATTAAAGGTATGAAAAAGAAAAGCGCAGAAAAATTGCGAATTTCTTCGTAAAATAGCCACAATCCTAGCCGCGCGGACTTGACATCTCTACTATTTTGGTGTATCGTGGTTGCTGTGGGGCAAGACAGGTCAAAAAACATAGGGCTTGACACCCTGCATAAACTATCGTAAACTACCACAATAATGACTAGGGACTTCATAGCCGATAGCGGGTTTATCGGGCAAAAGGCTACGCGGCGACTGCTAAACTTCTATATCGAACGCCAAAATGATAACGGGTTCATTAAACCTTTATTCTTTGCGGCAGAGAGAGGCGCAGGAAAGACTAAGTTGGCAAGAATTACAGGTGACCATTTATTTGGGTCGGATAAAAAAAGAAAAAAGTTTATTGAGGTAAATGGAAGTACAATACAAAAATTGGATGCTTTTGTGGATGATATTATTATTCCACACGTTAATACTGGTCAATGTACTTTGTTTATTGATGAAATTCATTCTGTTAGTCGGCGGGTGATGGATTTCCTTTTGTCTGTTTTGCAGCTAAGTACAACTAATCAGAGTAGAGCTTTTTATGATGGCATTGAATATCGGTTCAATTTTCATGATTTTAGCTTTATTTCCGCTTCAACTAACCCTGAGAAACTACCGATGCCGTTGAAGAGTCGATTGAAGAGGGTTGAGCTAGAGAAGTACACTACATCAGAACTGATCCAAATTCTAAAGCGACACACTCCAGAAATAGAATACAAAGAAAACGTAGAGAATGATATTATTTCACACTCTAGGGGTTGCCCGCGCGTTGTGGCCGAAGACATTGCCAAAGATATAATGCAATGTGGTAAAAAACAGATCACCAAATCAAACTGGGATAAACTAAAACATGTTTTGGGTTATAAGCCTTTTGGTTTGACGACTAAAGAAATCCAAACTTTGAGATTCTTGCGTGACTGTGGCAATCAAAGCCTAACTTCGTTGGCAGCGTTTTTAGGATTAGATCCTACGACTGTTCGGCGGGATATTGAGTTGTATTTGCTTAGCAACGGTTTAATCAAAATCATGGCTACACGGCATTTGACGCAAAAAGGCTTGGAATGCCTTAATGTAATTGATGAATCATAACAAACATAAAATACTAAAAATATGCCCAGACCAAAAGGGAGCAAAAACCGCCCGAAATCCAAATACATTAGGTTGTCTGTACTAAACGAAATGTTTAAGCCAGATACTTTGATACCCGTTGATACAATTCGTTTGTTTAATGATGTAAATGGAGTCATGCATAACGGAGAGAATGGAGAATTGAAAGAAGAATTAGAAGTAATTGATGATAGAACAAAGCTGGAATTTACTATAACTTAAAAACTACGAATGAACAAAAATAGAGAACGGCGAATTGAAATCATTTCATTAACTTTTGGTCGCGCTCGGATTATTGTCACTGATGGGTGTTCTGTGTTTGACGGTTGGTGATATGACACGTCTGAGACGGCGGTCGCCGCCTTACAAGCTTGGCACGTAAGCGATGGAAAAGAGCCTGAAGGCTGGATGCGTCACCCATATAGCGGACGCCGCAGACCTAATGGCGATAAAACAAAAGAGTATATTTATCCGTGAAATTCATGCTTTATCGTATTATTTCTTCTTATTTTGTAGCTGGACTTGTAACAGAAGAGCAAATTGTTGGATTTTTAGAAAGAAGAGAAATTATTATTAAAGCCGCGCCGATTTTAAATTGGATGGTTGGTAGATCAACGATTTATCTTTTTGATTACTCGAAGAAAAAGAATTGGATAGTTGAAGAATTAAAATAAAGTTTCCCAACCGAAATGCCCTATTGCTATGCGACGGCAACCCTTGAGGCTGGAAGCGTAGCCCTACTATGCCGCTCAAGTTAGAACGTGTTAAATGCAGAGAATAAAGGCGAAAAGGGTTCGGTTGCCGCAGCGGAAAGCGGGAGTGTTTTGGCGGCTTCCTACTAAACAAAAACCGCCACGCTTTAAACTAGAAACGGTTCAAAAACTAAAATGAAAAAAGAAATTTATCAAAAACTAATTGAAAATGTCTTAATGGATTTAAATGAGCGTTATGGTGACGATGGCTGCACAGACCTTTATGATGACGATCCTTTGCTTAAAGGATTAAGCAAAAAAGAATTGCTTAAAATAAATAAAGAATGGGTAGAAAAATTCCCGGTAGAAGCAAAAGAGCATGACGCGCGTGAGATGTTGTTTAGCAGTCATTTGATTGACTTACTATTAAAACTTATAAATGAAAACAAAAAGAAATATAAGAAGCATAGAAAATGACCCACTAGTAGTACAAAACCCTGACATTGTTGTCAAAATTGGTATAGTTGGGCATGGTTTCCAAATAGATGTATTCAATTATAGCAGAGCAACAAAAGACGGGAACGGCGTGGAGCATACTTGTTGTTGTCGTGATTTTGGCGGAACTTACGATGTAGCAGAGATTGCTGACGCCGCTGCAAAAGCTTTAATTGATGCAATGATTTTATTAGAGCGAAACAAACTTAGGGAGATTTTTGATTAATTGTAAAAATGAAATCGTTTTTTTCTCTAGTTGGCTTAAATTTAATTTCTTTGGCGTGTATCGGCGCGGCAATTTATTTAGCACAACATGACAAAGAAGGTTGGGGTTGGTTTCTTTTCGTTGCTGTTTTGTCTGTAAGATTCCCGAATATTTCTGATACTCGTTAGTTCTTGCAATACAAATAGTTAAAACTCTTGACGGGCTGGTAATTCTCAGTATCGTACGCTGGGAATTTTTTTATGTACATTTTTAAAGTTGGATGGCACGCAATTTGCGTTTCCTGTTTAGGCTATTGAATTTAGCTTTAATTGGATTGGAATGAGACAGTCAGAATTAAAAAGAATCAAAAAACAAGACAGTTTAAAATAAAAAGCAGAAATTGACAGTAAAAATAAAAAAAAGTATAAATGTAATATGACAAATGAAAATAAAAATGTCGGTGTCATGGCGGAAGTCGTGACAGAAACCCCCGTAATAACCACCCAACAACAAAAAGTAACAATTGAAGTAAAAAAATCAAAGATCGGTCGGCCACGAAAAAACTTCACTAAAATGGTTGCCTATGTAAATGGGATAAAAAGAGGGCGCGGTAAACCAAAGAAAGGTCAAGTTGTAGAATGGAAAGAAATGTCATTATAAGCAAAAAAAAGAATAAAAAAA
>ERZ1292644.215-Hain-H14-01um-R2-215-length-42369-cov-19_pt1 | contig 40322 bp, 62 predicted proteins | sample MGYA00564402_ERZ1292644 | MGnify/ENA primary metagenome ERZ1292644 (study PRJEB36523, sample SAMEA6512644) | groundwater metagenome | collected 2019-01-09 | study: AquaDiva: Metagenomics assemblies of 32 groundwater samples
CGTGGTTCGGGGACGAGTTCTGCCCGCGCTACACCCTGTTCGGCCTCTACACGGGAACCGTGCCGGCCGGCAAGGGCAAGAAGAGCGACAAGATCCAGGACGAGGAAGTCCTGGCGATCTACGAGGCACTTGCGCCCGACTGGGATTCCAGCACCGGGAGCGAGATGAAGCAGGTCTACTCCGGGGCCGCGTTCGTAGACAGCGTCGGGGCGTTCCTGAAGTGGTATTTCAACTTCGGCAGTTGCCGCCCAAACGTTCACATGCGAGTAGACGACCTACTCGAAAGTTAGGCTTGCAAGTTGGGCGTAGGCATGCTATAGTGGGGCCAGTTCTTCGTAGAGGAGGCTGGCCCCATGCAGGAACAGGGACTGGAAGGACTGAGGACGTGCAGGAAGTGCAAAATGACCTTCGCGTCGACGGTTGAGAACTTCAACCGTCAGGCCAACGCGAGGGACGGCCTGAGGCGGACGTGTCGCCGGTGCGACACGAGCATACAGGGTACCAGACTGGGGCGCGGGAAGTATAGCGACCTTCGCGTCGGGCCGCTGAAGGGCAAGGACTACCGCTTCAGGGAAGTGTACGGTATCACGCTGGACGAGTACGAGGTGTTGCTGGCGAGGCAGGGCGGGGTTTGCGGGGTGTGCGGGAAGGCGCCGGTGAAGAACTGGCTCTCCGTTGACCACGACCACGAGACCGGGAAGGTTCGCGGACTGCTCTGCATGAACTGCAACATCTCGGTCGAGAAGATAGGCAAGTTGAATGAGTACTTAGGGCGTACTTAGAAGATCGGTAAGGTGGTGGGGCCAGTTCTCTCACGAGGAGGGCTGGCCCCCGCGAGAAGCGACGGGCGCGTGGAAGGGCTCTTGCGACTATCCTGGCCCGCGGAGGGTAGACATGGCGACGACTGCGTTCTTTCCTGAGAAGGGCAACAGGGGCAAGGTTGCGAACCAGCAGGTTCTGGGCGACGCGGACGACAACGCGACGGCGATTGTGACGATCCCGAAGCTAGGGATCGCGGCGCAGGCGAGAGTCGTCATCGACGAGATCGTCGCCGGTTACAACGGTACGGCGGCGTCGAAGAACGTCACGATTACCCGGAACGCGGTCGATCTGTTCGTCGGCGCGATCACGTCCGGCGGGCTCACGGTTCAGAATCCCAAGGTCTTGCTTCCGGAGGCGGCGTCGTATTTTGGCCCAGAGTTTGACGTCACGGTTACGCTCGACGCTAGCGGCGGGGCTGGAACCGACGGGTTCGTGATCGTGAAGTTCCACTACCAGGGACAGGCGTAGAGGAGTTGATCTAGTTGCGCGTGCAGGTTTGTCCGTCTAGCGCGGTGTCTCCTAGTTTTCGCGAGGACCTGCGGCGCGAGTTTCCCGAGGTCCTCCTGGTTCTACACCCGTTTACCGGAAGGTGGCAGGCCTACGAGGCGAGCGGGTCTAGCTGGGATGCTGAGTATGTTCGCAGGGCGATTATCGGCGAGCGCGAGAGGCAGGGATCGGACTCGTGGTTCAGGTCAGTCTGGTGGGCAGACCACAGCGCGCCTAGGATTTTCGACGCCAGGCTCCCGGCCACGCCTGGCGACTGGACGATTCGGTGGTTGAGGGAGCGGGAGCTCCGCAGGTTCGGCGGGGCTGCCAAGTTCATGCGCGACTTCGAGGAGAGGAAGGTTCAGCGGGAGGCCTCTGCTAGGCACGACAGGCACGAGGAGAATGTCGCGCGCTCTTACGAGGCCAGGCGGGACGTGATTGATTTGCTCCCGACCGGCTCGAGCGCGACTGACGGGCTCAAGGAACTGAGGCGGCGAGATGGTCGCGCCGAGATTCACTACTAAGGAGCTGAGCGATGCCGAGGCGTGAGTTCACGTACTCTGAGAAACTCAAGATGATCATGGCCGCTTTCGAGATGTGTCCTGATTGCCAGTCAGAGTTCCTGCGGTTTGCCGAGGTACCCGGCAGGAACGCCATCGACTTCATGCGCGACCTGCTGTGGAACCTGTGGCAGAACTGGCCGCACGGGGCGGGGTGCCCGCGGCCTGAGGTGCGCGAGGTGCCTGCTACGACCGCTCCAGCGGTGTCTAACCTGCCTGAGACGGGCGCGGTAGCCGAGGCGCACGTTGCAGCACAAGCAGGCGCAGCGGTGGTCTCAGAGTAACCTGGAGCTGCGGCGGCGTGAGTAGCGGTGGACGCGGGCGGGGGAGGGGCGGTTCAGCCGAGACCCTCCTCAACCTACTATAGCCTAGCAGTCATAGACAGGATATTTGGGAGACGGTTCAGGCGTTAGTCTGTTGCTTTTGCTTGGCTGATGTGGTAAGATAAAAGCGTTCGGGCGGACGGGTCCCCATGCACGGTCCGCAGGTTTGCAAAATGTGCGGGGGGTGAGGTGATGAGATGGGCTCGATCAGAGATCGCAACGTAGGGTGGCTTCGCAAGAGGATCTACCTGCCGGTCACTGGATTTCCTGGGTACAACATTAATACGCTGATCGTCGGTGGTCAGGCGGACGCCGGTGCAACTCTGAAACTGCAGATTGACGTAGACACCGCTGCTGGCATTATCGGCAAGACGGCCGCGACAAATCGCGCCATTACTGGCGCGACGGCCGCGACCGACAAGAACAGTCGGATGCAGGCCATTGGTAATGGCCTGCCAAGGCTGTGCGCGATCCCTGGCAATGTTGACTGTCAGGGGCTCCTCTGCGTGTTGGCCGCTGACGGCGTTGAATATTTCGGTATGATCCCGTACGATCTTGATCCCTCGAAGGAGGTAGGCTTCCGAGTGTGGTGGTCGAGCGCGGCTGCTGCCGTTGGGGCCCGGACAATCACGTGGGGAGTTAAGCGTGGCCTCACGAAGGCTAACGCGATACCGGCAGTCGTGACGACTGCGCTGGACACTACGATCACCGCGCAGGCACCGACCGGGACAGCTAACGTCTTGCAGCGTGGTAACCGTGGAATTATGAGCGCGAATACTGTTCTATTGGATCACTTTTTCTGGGGCTTTGAGATCTTGATGGCGGCGTTCGACGCGGCGTTCACCGAGGACAAGTTCATGCTCGGGCTGGAGATTGACTACATGCCAAGGAAGACAGAGGGTCCAGGGCGGCTTCTTAACGCGGCGGTCCTGACAGACCCGTTCGGCCTTGACAACGTGCCGTCGTAGTAAGCAGCTAAGCGGTTGATGAGGTAGGCGGGGGGCGGGCTTAAAGCGTCCGCCCCGATCGTAACCAGGAGGAATCGACGTGGCTGGACGAGTAAATAATAGGTTTCCGGTTCTTGTCCTAGCAGCTCGCACGGTGACACTGAATAGCGACGTTTTCGGGTCAGTCGAGGCTCGCGGGCTCGTACTGCTCCTAGATATCGACACGGTAACCGGCACGCTACCGACGTTAGATATCAAGGTTCAGGCCGAGATCACGCCTGGCGGTGATTTCTTTGACATCAATGGTGCGTCGTTCGCGCAGAAAATTGACGCTGGGCAAGACGCGCTCAGGATCTTTCCTGGTTTAACTGAGCTGGCTAATAAGAAGATCAGTGATGTTATGCCGAGCCGTTGGCGAGTTGTTGCCACGATCGGCGGCACGACTCCTAGTTTCACGTTCGGGCTGTATGCCGAGTCAGTGCTGTGAGTCGTGGCGCTTGATGCCAGTCGCGTGTGAACCGCCTCTTAAAGATGAGCAGGTGAACGCGCTGGCGTCGGTAACGATCGGCGCTAGACCAAATCACTATGTTGTTATCGATTGGGTTCTGGCTGGGTATAGCGATCACCACGAACTCGCGGTGCGCAGGCGCTTCTAGGCAACTCAACGCGGCCTCTGAGGACCCGCCGTCGTGGACTATCTCAGTGTCAGATAACTGGTCCGCGTGGACGATCGCGGTGTTTCCTGAAGTGAAGTTTTTGATAACGATGGCAGCCGTGTCTGTCGGCGTTCCAGTATTGTCGAGGATTCAGACATTCGTGAAGACCATGTCGGCTACAGCCGTGATGGTCGCGACCCTCACGAAGACAGCCACGTTTCCGAAGACTTTGGCGGCGACCGCGATAGGAGTCGCGACGCTAAATCGCAAGCAGTTCATTACGATGGCCGCAACGGCGGTGGGGGTCGCGGCACTCTCGCTTGCCAGGCTCACTGCGCTGATGATGGTCGCGACAGCCGTCGGCGCGGCGACGTTGATTCACGTAGCCACGTTTGCGCAGACTATTGTGGCGGTGTCAGTAGGTATAGCGACTCAAGCTGTATTGTTCATAGCCGGCGCGGCAGATAACATGCTATACTGGTCGGGAGCCAAGCGGAGGCGAACGGGGTGACAACTCAGCAGGTATTTGCGAGATTTCAAGCATTGTATAAGGAGCCGTCGAGTCGCTTCTTTTCGAAAGAGTGGGCTATTGAGTTGATCAATGATTCAGTTGATGATCTTGAGACCGAGTTCGCGCCGCTGAATCCTGAGTATTATGGGACGAAGTTAGGGTACCTTGGCTCTCCGAGCGTGAACGGCGGGTACAAGGCTGACACTCAGGAGTATGAGCTGCCCGTAGATTTCAGAAAGATGATCAGTGTCCTGGTGAAGGACCGTGGCGGGCCTTCTTATCCGAAGCTGACTGAGATTCAGTACTGGCAGAAGGACCTTGTTTACGCCCCGGCGGGCGCGGCAGACTGGCTGTCTAGCGGTGGCAAGGGTGAGCCGAGCGTCTACTACATCATGAGGAAGCAGACCGAGACTGGCGTCGCGTCGATGAACTCGCATATTGGGTTCAATCCGATTCCGACTCGTAATGGCGCGACTGACAGCCTGGAGGTTATCTACCACACGACCAGGACGAACGTCGCGGTGATTGACGGAACCGCGATCCCCAACTTGCCTGACGAGTTGCATCCTTTGCTCGCGTACAAGATGGCGATGAACGCGGCGGCGATCGACGAGAGCGTGCGGTACGGGTATTACCAGGCCCAGTACCAGGGTCGCCTGGCCCGCCTGCTTGGCGAGAGCCAGCGCGGTCAGGGCGAGGCCCAAGAGGTAATCGAGATCACTGATTCTGGTGAGTGAGGTGCGGGAATGGCGGCAATAGCGGCGGCGGCAGTTAAAACAATTCTGACGATCGGCCAGGGGCAGGTCGTTGAGTTCCTAGAGATCAATAACGTCACCACGGCTGACACCATTGATGTCGGTTCTATCGGGACGATCACGTTCAAGAAAGTCGAGGCGGCGGTGTTCTTCGGGCGTGCCCAGGGGACTGGTGTTGCCGGGACGATCGTGGGCACGGTCGTCACCATGACGAGTGCTGGGTTAGCGGCTGACACTGTCGACATGCTGGTTCTGGGAGAGGCATAAAATTGTGCCCAACCCTGACGCGCAGGTAGGAGCCGGCAAGAGCTTCGTCCGCATCAATAATTGGTCTCGCGGCGAGCATCGCAAGGCTGACGAGTACGACCTGCCTGAGGGGTGGGCCAAGGCCCTTAAGAACTGGTACCTGACCGACGACGGGTCGCTCATCATGCGTCGTGGAACCCTGAGGTGGAATGTTACGTCGCTCGGAGCTGCCCGCACCCGCGGTTCGACGAGGGCCTACCCGACGAACGGCAACACGCCGCACTTTCTGGCCTACCAGGGAACGATCGTCTCACTCGGTACCGACTCTACTAAAACTTTCGCGAACTCAAGAACTGGCCTCAGCGCGACGGCCCTGATGACATTCACCCAGTGGCTGAAGTACGTCTATGCGCCGAATGGCGTCGATGCCCATCAGAAGTGGGATGCCAACACGCAAGCCTGGGAGCCGTGGGGTCAAGCGGCACCAACGACCGGGCCGACAGCAAACTTGAGCGCGACTATCGCTGGTACGCTTACGGGGAAGTACCAGTTCAAGGTTACCTACCTGCTTGTGTCCGGCGCAGAGAGTAACGGCAGCGTGGCAAGCGGGCTCGTCGAGGTTCTCGTGGTGACTGACCCGACGGATGAGTTTGATAGAGCCGCCAATAACTCACTTGGCGCTAATTGGACGGAGAGTGAGTTTGGCGCTACCGCTTTCAGGATAGAAATCAATAATCTTGTTTATGAGCTTCCTAGTGCTGGCGTTGCTGGCGATGCGATAGCGTTCTATTCTGGGACGACGTTCAAGGGTGATCAGTCTTGCAGCGTGACTTGGATCCAAACTCTTGAGACTGGCGGAACGATAGATAGGGAGTGGGGAATAGGTGTGAGGATGGCTGGAACTAGGACCAACTTCACTGGCTACTGCATGGTGTATGATCACAGGCGGACGTCTGGCGTCGATGACAGGTGGAGGCTCATAAAGTATGTCAGCGCCAACTTGTCTACCGGGACCGGGAAAACCGTGCTGGCGACGCAGCCAGGCGATAATCAGCTCGTGGCGAATGATGTCATCAAGATCCGAGTTACCGGAAGCCTGATCGAGGGGTTGGTGAATGGCACGGTTGTCGTGTCGGCAGTTGATACCGCGATAGCGACAGGCAGTCCTGGAGCGATATTGGTGACTACTGGCGTGGCAATCAATCAGTACAATGTCTACGTTGATAGTTTCGTGATGACTGGTGCGGCGACCAAGCAGATTGACCTGTCTGCGATACCGATCGGGCCGGCCGGTACGGCCAAGCGCAGGATTTACGGGTTCAAGGATGCAGTGAGCAGCGTCTACCTGCTGGTCAAGGAGATTGCCGACAACACGACGACAACTACTTCAATTACTACCGACCAAGATGTTTGGACGACTGAGATACCGACTGATAACGACGCGCCGTCGGCCAAGGCGTGGATCGGCGCGCTGCACAAGAATAGGCTGTGGCTGGCAGCTGACTCAGATAATCCGACTAGGCTCTACTTCTCTAAGGCCAGGGCCAGCGCGGCCGGCGTGGAGGCCGAGTACTGGCCGGTGACTAATTTCCTTGACATCGACCTGGATGACGGAGACAAGATCACGGCCCTGCTCCCGCTGGGCGATGTCTTGCTCGTGTTCGGCAACGAGTCGGTATTCTACGTTACCGGCGACAGCGATTTCAGCTTTTTTCCGAGGCGGTCGAACGCGACGAGCGGCGCGCCTGGGCCGTGGGCCGTTGACAAGGCTATTGTTCCCGGGATGCCAGATAGTGCCGTTTTCCTGTCGCGCAACGGCCTGATGGTCGCGTCTGGAACTGACTCGGTTGTTATCAGCGAGCCTGAGGAGCCGATGTTCTCAGATATTCCTGACCAAGTCAACGTGATTAACTACGCTGAGGCTGACGAGGCGACCGTGAAGTTCTACGACAAGCTGAAAGCAGTTTTGGTCAGTTTCCCGATCGGCACGAGCACTACGAATAATTTCTCGCTGTGGTACTTTTTCGGCAAGGGGTTCGTGGAGGATAGTAGGTCGTTCAGGCAGGTTTTGGTCCTTACGACGTACGATACCGACGGCAGGGCCTACGGATGGGATACCGACGCCGGGATCTTGAGGGAGATCGACACGACCTTTACGGACGACGGCGCGTCGATCGATGCCGAGATCGACACGGGGTATCAGGCGGGAGGTCAGTTTATCTACGCGCTTTCAAAGTTGTGGCAGTGGCTCACCTACGTGACCAGCAGCGCGGCGATCAACGTCAGGTCGACTTTGTCGGTCGACGAGGCGTCTGAGTCTGTGACGTTCTACTCTAGAACTGACGTTGATGAGAGAATCGGCCTGACCGGGAGGTACTTGCGCCTGAATTCTGTGTTCACCGCGTCGTCTTTCTTCAGGCTCAGCGAGATCTTGTTCAGGTTTACCCACAGGCGCACCTGGAGGCCTAGGTAGATGCCGTCTTTTGAGTTCCTGGTCAAGGACAGCGGGACTCGACAGGCTTTTCGCGAGATCTGGGAAGTCGTAGGTGCCGGGGCAGGCAGCGTCGTCGTGTCGGCCGACTCGCTCTTCTCGTCTATCATCAATGCCAACTACAAGCGTTTGACTAAGGAGTGGCTAAAGACTACCTCCGGTCAGACCTCGTGGGCGATCGAGTCGAACGACGCGCTTGACTACCTCAGGGTTCTTAGGTCGGCAGCGGGTACCTCGAAGACGATTACGTGGGTTGAGCAGGCGAAGTTTACGAGTGCCATCCTAGATCTGACGGCGCACCTAAGGTTCTCCCCCGACAACACCAAGGACATCGGGCAGAGCGTCACGGCGAAGCGGCCGCGAGACATATACCTTGGCGGGAGTCTGTTCTTTGGGGCCGACGTCGAGGTCGTACGCGGCGCGGCTAGCCGGTTGGATGTTCTCGACGCGCTGCGGTTGACTGGGGTGCTTGACTTTGCTACGGATAACACGATCGACCTGGCCGCAGCGGCGGCCGGCAGGCCTAGGACTGGTTACTTCGGTACGTCATTGGTGGTGCCGACTATTGGGCCTGTGGCGGCCCAACAGCACACCTTGCCTGCCGTGGCGTCTGATACGATCGCGTTGCTGTTGGCTACGCAGAGCATGAGCAACAAGACGCTGATCACGCCGACCATCGCGAGTTTCGTCAACGCGACGCATACGCACCAGAACGCTGCTGGCGGGGGTACGCTCGATCACGGGCTTGCGCTCGTTGGTCTTGGTGACGACGACCATACGCAGTATGCTCTTCGATCGATCATGACGACGCTGGGTGACATTATTTATGCTGGGGCAGCCGCGGTATGGACTCGTCTTGCCGGGAACATCACGACGACTAGGAAGTTCATGCGTCAGACCGGGGACGGGGCGGCCTCCGCCGCGCCGGCTTGGGACACGATTGTGGCGGCAGATATTGCTGAGATTTTGGCACTGGCGGACCTTAGTGACGTAACAGCGAAGACCGGTACGGGGACTACAGTTGTCATGGATACTTCCCCAACGGTTGTAACTCCTACTGTTGCGTCATTTGTGAACGCTAATCACAACCATCAGGATGCAGCGGGCGGCGGAGTTTTGAACGCAGCAGATCTATCTAATCAGACTCGTACCAGATTTATACCGTCAGGCGGAATAAGTGGAACAGCGGCTTTAGGTCAGCTTGGCGGTTACCAAGTTGTTTTGCTTGAGTCGGCGGGCAACGGGGTGGCATATCATACGTTTTTGGTTCCTGATGACTTCGTGTCATTTACGTCTCTTCAATTGGTGTATGCCTCTGAAGGCGGAACCGACGGGCAGGATTGGAGGGTTTCTGTATCAGCAAACTACGGAGGCAAGAATGAGCCGTGGAATAACTATGCACTCGCCGCTGTAGATCAAACAATAGATGTGCCAGTAGCGTCGTCGAATAACCGAATCTATGTTGAGGCCACGAACGAGCCTTTGACCGGGTTGGCGGTGGGGGATTATGTTGGCGTCGGCGTAACGCGCCTAGGCGCTCATGTTGATGATACATATTCAGTTTCTATACGATTTTTTGGTCTCTTGTTTACCTACGTTGCAAATCACTAGAGTAGGAACTCTAGAGTAGAGGGGAGATGATTAAGATGGGAGTGTTTGAGTTCGTGGCGCTGGGTTTGATGCTGGTGATTTTGGGCTATCAGGTCTACGTCAGCCAAAAGGTGGCGGTTGTCTTAGCGTCACCTTTTATCAAGGTGCTCGGGGAGAAAGAGGGCGAGTTGATCGTCCTGCGCCAGACCGTGGAGGCAGCGCGGCAGATTATAGCCCAGCTTCAGGCTCAGGCAAGAGCACCGGAAAAGGTTGTAGAGTTGCCGCGGGAGTGATACGATTGCATTGTGTCGAGTAGTCGGAGGTGATATGCGATGCCGGTAGTTGATAACTTGCTCGGAAAACCCCTGCCTGGACTCGCTCCACAGCCAGGCCCGTTGTCGCCTGTTGCCGGGGCTGATGCCGCTCAACCTAGTCCGCTTCCTGGTCAGCCAGCAGGTAACCGCATCATCAGCGACCTGCTTGCTCAGCGTGGTAGACCGGCCGCCCTGCCTCAGTAGCCGGTGCGGCCCATGATGAAGTGGCTCAGGTGGCTCTACAGTGAGAGCGAGCGAGCGCTAGGGAACGAGTATGGTTTTATCCAGTGGCTCTTGCCACTGGCGCTCGGGTATCTTGGCTACAGGGGCCAGCAGCAGGCCGCTCAGACTCAGGCTAAGGCTACTGAAGGTATCACCGCCCAGGCGGCGCGCGACGCCGAGATGCAGGCCTACATGCTTGGCAAGCGCAAGGAGCTTTACGACCCGATCGAGAGGGATGTCGTCCTGCCTGGCCTAGTCAGTCGCGCCAAGACCGCGGCTCCGTGGGCCCCGCAGGCCGGGTTTTGGGCGCGCCAACTCGGCAGCAAGATGAGTTTCCCGGCCGCCTAGGTCAGGAGGAGTCGCATGGCAATCATAGAAGATCTTATAGATAGTGGTGGCGGCGGTGGTGCTGCTGAGTCTGCTGCAGAGCGAGAAGAGCGATTGCGGCGGGAGCAGCGTGAGTACGCCGCTGGCACCGGAGATCCTGAGTCCTCTGATACCGGATCTCCTGGCGGTGCGCCTGGCGAGGCGTCTAGTGATGCCGAAGCCGGGTTTGCGGGCTTCTCTCGCGGCATGGGTGACTACGGAACGGATCGCGCGGAGTTGCGGCGGCAGGCAGAGGAGCGTATTCAGGCTTCGATAGATGCCCAGCGGGAGCCGCCCGATCGCGGTCCTGGTGGCGGGCGCAACGAGGGTATCATCGACCGAATGCTTAGTCAGGTGCCTGGTGCAGCGCCACCTGGTGGGACTCCAGGCGCGGTCCCCGTCGTGCCATCTGTGCCGGGCCCTCCTTCTGCTATGTCACCTGCTGGTACGCCACCTGCTGGTACGCCACCTGGCGCGCCAGCGCCGGATCCGTACTCTCAGTCAAACGAGCTGTCTGACATTACCAAGCGTCACCTTGGCATCAGCGGTGAGGACGTAGGTTACTTGCGTGGCGAGCCGTATAAGACGACAGAGGAGCAGGCGATGCGGGCCAGGATGCAGGACCGGATCCGGAGTGAGTTTGGTACTGCCCGCCAGCGCCTGATCGACCAACTCGGCCCGCAGCAGGGCTTCAGCGGGGTCTTGGCCAAGGCGATGCAGGATCTAGAGCGCGGAGAGGCCGGACAGATGAGCATGGTCGATCGTGATATCATGATCAAGGGCGCAGACGAGATGAGGTCGCGCCGCGGCGAGTCGCGCGGAATTACCGGAGGGCTCGAGGAGCTCGAGCGCCGGCGCATGATGGAGTCTCTTGGCCTCGGGCAGGCTATGGACGAGAGTTCGCGTTCGAGGCTTATGGACCTACTCGGCTCTCTCGGCATGGCTCCTGGGTACGGGCAGATCGGGGCCGGGTCACCTAGCATCATGCAGGCGTATGGCCAGATGGGCCAGACAGGCGCGGCACAGGGAGGTGCCAACCTCCAGGGGATCGCGTCACTGGCCGAGCTATTTAGGAAGATGGGCTGGATGTAAATGGCAGTTTTCCTGGGTGTCAAGCCCACGGTCAAGAAGGTAGTGCCGTCGCCGAGCTACGCTGATCTTCTGAAGCCGGCTCCTGACGCTGGTCCTAGCCTCAGCCAGATCCTAGAGCAGATCACCAAGGTACTGGGCGCTACCGCGCCGCAGGCGCCTGTCAAGGAGGAGGACCTGATTGGTCCTCAGCCTGGAATCGCTGACCTCATCAAGCAGCTTGGTCTTGACAAGGACTTTGAGGCCGAGGCGGCGAAGGTCCTGGCCGCGAGAGGCGTCGAGAGGCCGGTCAAGCCGAAGCCGCACGAGATCGGGTGGGGTGCCGCGATAGCGGCCCTCGGCCCGGCCCTGGGGGCATTCGCCGGCGGGATGCCGAGTATGGCTGCCCCGGGAGTGGCCGCGGTACTTGGTGGACACCGCGCCGCGTGGGAGGCAGAGGACAAGAAGTACGGCGAGAACTTGAGCCAGTACCTTGAGCAGTCGGAGAAGGTAGTCGACCGGATGCAGACCAGGGCGACGCAGCAGGCGTCTATGCTCCTGCCGTATTTCGCGCTCACTCCAGCCGAGCGCATAGCGGCCAAGGTGAGCGTGCAGAATCTCAACATCGCCTGGAAGAGTCTTGACCTGACCGGTAAGCAGGTTGCTCTACAGGGTGTCAAGCTCGGCTTTGATCGCCAGGCACAACTCGACGAGGCGCGCTATCGGCAGAACATGTACGTCCTCGACATCCTAAAGTCGATAGACGCGAAAGCGGCTTCTGATCTGCAGGCCGCGCTCGACAGGGAGAAGTTCGAGGCTGACAAGGAGTACCAGGCGGCGCTGCTCTCCATCCAGAAGGGCGAGCTTGACGTGTCTCGGTACAACGCGCAGACCGCGCGCATGGCTGCCAGCGCCAAGGCAGGCAGCATGCAGAGCGTAATCGACAAGGTCAAGGACGCCATCATAGCCGACCTGTACGTCAGGGCCATGAAGGGCGACGCCGACGCCATGAAGGAGATGAAACTCTTGACGTTCGGCTCGAAAGGAGAGCCCGGTCAGCTGACGGAGGCTGACAAGTCTGTCGTCGACGCCTGGACTCGAATTCAGGAGAAGCCTTCGGCCAGGACCGCCATGCCGAAGGAGCTGCTTGAGCAGCGTAGGCTGGCCTACAACGAAGTCGCCCGCAGGATGGGGTGGCCCGAATCTTCACCCATGCCTGAGACAAGGAGTATCCAGTACTGGAGGTGGTTCCGCGGCATGGTGGGGATCTAGCCATGTCTATCGGATTTCCTACCACGGCTGAGCTCCTAAGGAAGATGTCGGCAGGCGAGGAGATATTCCCCTCTGCCGTGGCCAGGCCTAAGATTGCGCCGGCTCCGCCTGTCAAGCTCCCTCCACTCAAGGAGACCCCCGAGTACCTCGCCGGCGTCAAGTTTCGCAAGGCTGCAATTGGGTCTGTAACCAGGTCTGTCCCGATGCAGGCCTCGAGGGGGTTTGCCGAGGGGATCTGGGGAGTAGTCAAGTCTCTCCCGCCGGCCATCGTCACGCTGCATCGCGGGTTCGAGGCAGTCGCCCAGAATCCCGAGGTGGCCGGTCCAGCCCTCTACTCGTTGCTTCAGGAGGGTACCGGCTGGCTCAACCGCGAGCTGGCTCCGGGCAGCAAGCTCCCCTCGGTCGCGAGGTCTCAGGCGCGGGCGGCGCTCGAGTCTTTCGAGCAGAACCCCGGTCGCGCGACCGGTCGCCTCCTGGCCGAGGCGATCATGATCTTGTTCCCTGCCAAGACGCTGAAGGCCGTCAAGAGTATCGGTACGTCGGCAGCGTCGCGCGTGGGCCTGGCTGGTAAAGCGGCCTCGGCCGCACCGGGGAGCGCCGCCGTGGCCGTGCCGACGCTAGCCGCTGCTCAGCCGATTGCCGAGGTGGTCCCAGGCACGGCGGCGAGAGGTCAGTTCAAGAAAATCGTGGAGAAGGCAACCGGCGAACTCGAGGCGGCGGCCCAGAAGAAGGCGGTCAAGGTTGCTCCGGCAGCAAGACCTGTCACCGAGGCGCCTCCAGTCGTGCCTGTAGTGCCTAGTACCGTTGTGCCTGCCCCGACTCGTCTCAAGCAGCCTGGAGCGGTGAGGAAGCAACCCGCGGCGGTACCTCAGGCGGCGCAGGTGCCCGTAGTCTCGTCGTCTGTCGCGCCGGCGCCAAAGGTAGTTGCGTTCGAGCAGGTCGAGATCGCCCCCGGCCAGAAGGGCCTAGTGATTCCATCCGAGGCCAAGCTGGTTGGGCCTGGTATCGCGCCAGTACCTGTCGCACCTGGTCCTATCGAGGAGGTAGTTAGGCAGGCCAAGGAGTTGAGGAAGGTCCGCGCCAAGAAGGTAACCGTGCTGAAGCCTGACGCTCCTGTAGCCGAGTCTGCCGGTGTTAGGTCGATGAGTGAAACTGAGCGAGTTGTTGCGGCGCATGATCTTGGTTATGGTTCTGTTGCCGAGGCTAACGCGGCGATTGCCAAGAGGCAGGCAGAGCAGGCTGTCAAAGCAGCAGCGGCTAAGCCTGTTTTCAAGCAGTTGCCTGCGGCAGCGCCTCAGGCGGTAAAAGTGCCTCAGGCCGTGTCAGTTGCGCCATCGGTTATGCCAGAGGGCCTTGAAAAGGTCCAGGCGCTGCGAAAGTTGGGCTACAAGCCAGATCAGATCGGCAAGATGAGCGACGAGGTAGCAGACGACGTTATCGCCAGGAGCATCAAGGCGCCTAAGGCTTCTCGTGTCAAGAAGGTAGTCGTGCCTGCGCCTGCTGTCGTTGAGCCGAGTCTAGTACCAATCGCTTCTGAAGCGTTGCCGGTCGTGCCGGCTCCAGTTCGAGTTAGGTTGCGTTCAGATGATGAAATCATAAAGAGTGTTAAGGCCAAGAAACAGATTGCGCCGGCACCAGTAGTTGAGCCGAGTCCGGCGCCGATCGCGGAGGCTCTGCCGTCGGTGGGTGCCATAGCTCCCGGAAGTCCTGAGGCGAGGGCAGCGATTGAGCGGGTCAAGGCGGCCGAGGCGGCCAGGGCAAGGCCGTCTATTGCCGTACCGGCTCCTGAGATTCCAGGTGCTCAGGCCGCGAAGAAGATGGCGGCTCCTCCGGCTGGTGAGACGATCGAGCGGATCGGGTACGATGAGGCGACTGGTTCGCTGACGATCAAGTTCAGGAACGAGCCGATGGTGAGGGCGTGGCAGAACGTGCCGCCGGAGACCTACAGGGCGATCACAGAAGCCGCGAGTCCAGGTACGGCGTTTAGGGAACTGGTGAAGGGAAAGAAGGAGTTCGCGGTTACTGGTGAGGCGCTCGCGACGAAGGTGGCGGCAGATCGCGTGGCTGGTATGATCGCGAACGCCGCGCCGGCAAGCGAGATTTCTAAGTTCTTGCGGTCGCTCGGCAAGGACCCAGCTGAGTTCGTGGCATCTGTCAGGGAGATGTACCAGATCCCCAAGGGCCCCGTAGAGTTTGGTGAGTGGGCCAGGACGTGGCGCGCGACAGGCAGGAAAGCCGTGGCAGAGGCGCCGGCCGTCGAGGTAGTACCTTCGGTCGAGGCAGCCACGGTACGCGAGGGTATCAGTCCAGAGTTGGTTCAGGAGAAGGCGCTGCCTCGCGGGATGCACGTCATCGACGATGAGGCCGAGAAGCTGGCTGGCGGTAAAGACTTCACGGTTCCTCCAGTCGAGGGCGCGTCTGAGGCCCAAAGGCTCTCATCGCACCTGTCACTCTCGGAGATGGCCGACAGGCTGTCGCCTGGGTTCGGGTCGAACCTCGAGAGGGTCCGCGCGATCAGGGACATGACCTTTGCCCCGATTAAGATTAGGCTGCAGGCTGTCGGGTACAAGAAGATCAAGGGCGCGGCCGACAGGAACCTGTACGACGCGACACTTGGTCTCGATGCTCCTAGGAGTCCGGCCGTAGCCAGGGCCGTCGAGGAGTTCTACGCTATCCAGAAGGCGGCAGGTGACGCCGGCACCGCTCAGCTGTTTAGGTTCGCCATCGATCCTGGCAAGGTGGCGAAGATCAAGGCTGATGACCTGGCCAGGCTGTGGATCAAGCGAGGATCAGACTACGAGACGGCCGTGAAGGCGACTAAGCAGCTCAAGGACCTGGTCGACAAGGGAGAGGGATTCTCCTCGTTCTTCAAGGGCGACACTTTTCTCGCGCCGCCGTACGAGATACTCAGGCCCATGCAGCATACGCTGGCTAGGTACCTAGAACACGGTTCTCAGTTGGCAGGCGTCAGGCAGGTCTTCGGGAGCGTGGAGGTCTTGTACAGGGTTGCCAAGATGTTCAAGAAGAATCCTGATTTCAAGTACTTCATGACGCAGCTCGACAGGTACATGGGGAAATGGGAGCCGATGAATCTTGGCGCAAGGCAAGGTCGAGACATCGGCAAGTTGGGTAATGCCATATCCATGAGCGTCCTGTCGTTCGGTACGGCGGTATCTCAGCTCTCACAGGTCGCGATCGCTTCTTTGAAGCTCCCGACGCAGGACGTGGCGTACGGCCTCCTGAAGATGATGAATCCTTCCCTCTCAGGCTGGCGCGGGGCCAAGTATGTCGGAGCCACCCTCACCGAGGCTCGCGAGCTGTCGGGGATCCTCGTGGCAGAGCTAGATGACGCGACTAATATCGGCAGGCTGGCCGAGTGGGTTGGCATGAAGGTGACGCCGCTGTCTGTTGATCTGACGACGGTACGCACCGTTGATAACTTTTCCCGCGGGTTCTCGTACTGGGCCAAGAAGCATGAGCTTGAGCGCCTGCTGGCGGCGCACCTGTCTGGAAACGTCAGGGCGACCAGGCGGCTCATCAAGAACGGGTTCGATGCCGACATGTTGCGGCCAGGCGGCGCGGGACTGGGCTCGCTCCACGACGAGGTCAAGATTTTGTCGAAGATCTATACTGATAAGTACAACCTACGTAGCGACATCTTGAGCAGCCCGGCCTACCTGTCGGCGCCGGAGAACCAGTTCAGGCGCGGGCTGAATATGTTCATGGTCAACATGACTAAGTTGTTCTACAAGGAGATCATAGCTCCCGTGTACAAGAGGGAGCTGAGGACGCTCGAGAACCTCACCGACTACGTGGTTTCGATGAGCCGCCTGGCCGGGTATGGTACCACGGCGGGGATCCTTATCAACAGGACCCGTAATTTTATAAACGGCCGTGAGCAGCCAAAGACCATCGCGGCGGAGCTGGCCGGCGCGTGGGGTGCCCTGGGAGCCCTGGGCGTGTTCGACAGGACGCTAGACATCATGGTTGACGAGGGCGGCAACCTGGTCCCGTTTCACGAGATGCCGTCGCGGATGGTGAGCGCGGCGGGGAAGCAGGCACTCTCGCTCTACGGCGGAGCCGGTATCCCCGTCGCTTTCAGGCACCTGCAGAGCATAGTCAAGGGGAAGCCACTGGAGGTGGTTCCCGGCTTCGGAAGGCTCTTGCAGCGAGGGTGGGAATTTTTAACTGAATAATCATGAAACGTAAACAGGTTCGTAGAGAGATTCTTGAGAATAAAAGAAAGTTTTATAAGAAGAATAGTCATAAATGGCAAGAATATCGTCAAGTTCATTTTGAACGAATTAGTGAGTGGAGGAAGCAATGGTATCGTCTCTTTAGGTATGGGGTTTCTGCAGATGATTATGAGAAGTTGTTAAGTATTCAAAATGGTGTCTGCGCGCTTTGTGGACAACCAGAAGTTGTAATTCGGGATGGTAGCGTGATATCTCTTGCGATAGATCATGAACACAAGACAGGTAAAGTTCGCGGGTTGCTTTGTTCAAGATGCAACAGAGCTCTTGGTCTTATTGAAATTTTAGGCAAGGAGAAGTTACTTATGATGATTGAGTATTTGGGGTGGGAGTGGATGCAGCAGTGAGCCAAGAATGTGTCCTGGTATGACTCTTAGCCTGTTGCGCGAGCCAGCCTATGTGCTACAATTGGGGGTGTAAGGCATGACTGCCAAAGAGATCGACATCCTTCAAGCACACGGAGAGCGCCTTGCAAAGATCGAGGAGACTCTCTACAATCACGTCCTGCATCAGCTTCAGACCATTGATAAGCGCCTGTGGTGGCTCATGGGGCTCATCGTCGCGAACGCCCTCGCCATGTGGTTCGCGCAGCCTTTCATCAAATAAGTTTCACGAGGTGACTAGCCCATGAAAAAGGAGCGATCTTACGGAAGCGAGCCTGGCCGGAGCGAGCTGCTTCGGGCTCTAGTCGGAACTGAAGCGCAGGAGCGCATGGACCCTGACGCTATGATCCAGCGACTCCAGGCTGAGGGCTACAGGATCGTCAAGGATGATCCTGCGTGGGTGAAGGAGGACGCGGCCTCGATCAAGTCATCTGCGACGAGTCGCTGGGAGGGAGGTCACACGGTTCGCTTCGGCGTCGTGTCTGATACCCAGCTCGGGAGCAGGAAGCAGCAGCTGACGTTCCTCCGCGAGGTATACCAGAGGTTCGAGGACAAGGGGATCGACACGGTTTTCCATGCCGGTGACATGTGCGACGGCGACGGCAGGGTCTACCCAGGCCAGCAGTTCGACCTGTTCGTCCACGGCTACATGCGTCAGCTCGAGTATATCGTCGGGAGCTACCCGCGCCGAGCAGGAATCAAGACGCACGTCATAGCCGGGAACCATGACTGGTCGTTCTGGCAGCACGGCGGGGCCGACATCCTTGACGCGATGTCTAGGGAGCGCGACGACATCGTCTACCTCGGGTACGGCGGGGCGCCCATCGACATCGACGGGATCAAGATCTACCTTATCCACCTCAAGAGCGGACTCACCTACGCTAGGTCGTACAAGCTTCAGAAGGTTATCGAGCAGTTCGCTCCGGCCCAGAAGCCGGACATGATGTTTGCCGGCGACAGGCACTCGTGGGCCCATATTCCGATGTACCGGAACGTCTACGGGTGGCAGATGGGATGCTTCCAGGCGCAGACTGACTTCGAGAAGCGCCTTGGTCTCTACCCTGAGATCGGGGCGTTGATCGTCGAGGTTGACTACGGCACCGAGGGCGCCGACAAGCGTGAGCTCAAGAAGTCTGGGCACGAGGGGAGGAAGTCTATCGTGTCGATCAGGCACGAGGTACTCCCGATGTACGTCCCCCGAGAGGCTGACTATTGAGTAAGGCGCAGATTTGCCCAGTCTGCGCAGGCCGGGGCGACATGCCAGGTGGAGAAAAGACGCCATCATGAAATCCATCGACGAGGTCAAGCAGAAAATCAACAGCATCCGTCAAGCGTGTGATCGGATCGCGACCGGAAAGAACCTTGTGGCCGTCGGCAAAGACCCCATGCTGACCGTCGTTGCCGGAATGGGCGCGGTATCGGGATTGATGTGGGTGCTGGACGAAGGGACGCCGGGGTTTGTAGAAGGCGATGAGGAATCAGCCACGTAAACGTGACACATGACGCGAATCCGTTCTACACCCAAAAAGCGTAAGCGACTGGTGGTCTTCAACCACGAGTATGTAGTTTATTCTAGATCGATAAGATGGTTAGAAGAAAGGGAGTGATAGCGTGACGAAGCCAGCTAGTCTCAGTACCAAGTCAACTCTGCTCGACGCTCTAACGACGGTACAGTCACCGGCAGCGGTGCAGGCGTACAAGGACCTTGAGGAGTTGCCAGACGGGATGACGACCGAGGAGATGTCGGTCGAGCTCAACAAGGGCGACGACTGGGTCAAAACCCGCCTCAAGGCGCTCGCCGCCCAGGGTAAGCTCATCATCGGCAAGAAGCGGTCGCGTGATCTCTCTGGGAGAAGTATCTTCGTCCCGGCCTACAAGATCAAGGAGGACTGATGGCTAGGATTAGCTTCGACGGGGTGCGCCTCGTCAAGAACTTTGAAGGGCTGCGTACCTTCAAGTATCGAGACGCCGTCGGCGTGTGGACGATTGGGTATGGACACACGCACGGCCCAAAGGGGAACGTTGATCACTGGCACCCAGATTGGACGACGCTGCTTGGTCAGGACCTCCAGAGGTTTGTGAACTGTGTGCAGAGCAGCGTAGCCCGCAGCGCCACGCAGGACCAGTTCGATGCGATGGTATCGTTCGCGTACAACGTCGGCTGCGGGAGCGCTGACCCGCGGCGCGGATTCAAGGGGTCTGCCCTGCTCAGGAAGTTCAACGATGGCGATATTGACGGTGCAGCCTTAGAGTTCAGGCGCTGGAGTAAGGGAACCATCAACGGGGTGAGGGTCGTGCTGAGGGGCCTGGCCAGGCGGCGGGCGGTAGAGGAGGCCATGTTCAGGGGCGAGGATTGGGAGGCCAAATTCAATGAGGTCTTCAAGAGAGGGTGGGTGGCACCACAATGATCGACGCGCTGCTTTCGCTGACGGTCTACGGCTTCCTGGTGCGTACCGTCGTTGAGTTCATCCAGGGAGTCCTCAATATCCACGGCGAGAGGAAGGAGCTAGTCGTGAAGGGGATCGCGGTCGCGGTGTCGGCCGCCTTCGTCTACGTGGCCGGCTTTGATCCCTTGGCGCTGCTCTACATGGGCAAGTTCAAGGTGGCCGCCGGCGCGGCTGGTCAGCCCGTCGGGGTCGCGCTACTTGCGTCGGCTGCGATGGGATCGAACGACCTGGCCAACATGCTGACGAAGCTGGGAGGGAAGAAGTGAGAGTCCCAACGCGTCTGCTACGTTGCGAGTGGCCTCCCAACCCGGGCGTCCAAAGAGGGAATTCCCATTTTGACGTCATCCTTGAGAGCGTGAGGCGGGAAGGGATTCTAGAGCCGATCATAATCAAGCTTGATTGGTCTGTCATTGATGGCGCGCACCGACTTTCTGCCGCTAGGCTGCTAGGGATAGAGTCGGTCGAGGTTCGAGTGTGGACCGGAGTGGAGTTTGTGGAATGATCCCGAACCTGATGGCGGGGCTGGGAGCGGTGAAGAAGTGATTACAGAGTCATATTTTCTTCAGGTGAGGTGCGGGGTCTGTGATGGTAAGGGGATCGTCTCGGAACTCGCGTTGGCATCAGGCGACGTGTCTGGCGCTTCCTGGACGTGCAAAATGTGTGGCGGGAGTGGGACCGTGTTGGCGTTCGTTACGCGGGTCTTTGGAAGTCCTTGGGGTACCCAAGCCGAAATGTCAGGAGCAGGAGGAGGCTAGATGCCGAACATCTTAGCGTTGTGGCCAGTGGCGAAGTGGATTTTGCAGGCCCTCGGCCTGATGGGGCCAGAGGATCGCGAGAAGGAGAAGGAGTACAGGTTGAAACTCCTCGAGGCCGCAGAGCGCAAGGAGGAGGCCATGGTCAAGGCGTTCGCCGACTTCCAGGGGCTGTGGCGGCCGTCTGCCGAGCGTGTCTACGTCTGGGCCAATACGGCGATCGCCCTGTTCCAGCCCGCGATCCTGGGCCTGGTCTACTACGACGTGATCTGGGGGAGGCGGCAGTCCATCCGAGCGGCGGTCGAGCTGGAGAAGGCCGGCATCCCCGGCCTGCTCATCATGGCGATCATGCTGTTCCCCTTCTACGGGCCGGCGCTGGTGTCCAGCGTCGGCGACGCCTTCAGGTCGGCCGTGGATCTAGCCGTGAAGCGGCGCAACGGCAACGCCACCACGCCTGGGCGGACCAAGTCTGAGCAGCCTGGAGTAGTCGTGCCGCAGCCTGGCGAGGACGCGCCGGAAACGGAGAGGCAGCGCCTGGAGCGTCTGAACCGAGAGCGGAACGACGCGATCATCAACGCTGCAGACAACGGCGGGGCGAGTCCTGATGATCCTGATGATGACGGGCGCGATCATGAGTAGGAAGAGCCAGAAACAGTGGCAGCCGGCTCACATCAAAGGAGCCAACGCCCAGTGGGATCCGCTCTCCGGTCTTGGCCCGTTCTCGGCGGCGTGGGCCCTAGAGCATCGGGCGCTGTTCTTGACTACTAAGATTAAGTCCGAGGACACGATGGAGGAAGACGAGATGACGCCTGGGATTGGCGGGCTCATCTCCGTGCTGAGGATGTTGGACGCAACAGATCCAGGGAAGCCGATCACCTTTTACATCAACAGCCCAGGCGGAGATATCCATGCCGGGCTCGCGCTTATCCAGACCATGAGAGACCTCCGCAGTCCAGTACACACCTTCGTCCTTCAGCATGCGGCCAGCATGGCGGCCGTCGTCGCGGTAGCCGGCGCGAAGAGGTTGGCGTTTCCTACCTCCCGGTGGCTCCTGCATCGCGGCAAGGACTGGGGAGGCGAGGGAGACTACGAGGATATCGGTATCAAGGCGAGGGAGCTGCGGATCGTCGACAAGACTGCCGACCGTGTCTTGCTGAATTTTACCAAGATCAAGGAGGAGCAGTTGGAGTCCATGCAGAGGAAGGACTACTGGCTCGGCGTTCGCGACGCGCTGCGGTGGGGTATGATCGACAGCGTCGTCATGCCGAGGCAGGGCCCGAGCGAGCTCAAGGCGTGGTTGCCGAAGCCAGGTGGCGGCTCGCATGAGTGAGTTATCCGACAAGTTCGCCAATGCCGTTAGGACCGCCAGGAGCCCAGAGGAGTTGGCCGGCGTCTTCGAGGTGATTGGTCAGCAGTACCTCCAGGTACGCGCCGCAGAGCGGCTAACTAGCGAGTCCAAGAAGGAGATCAGAGACGTCTGCATCGCGGCCCTGTGCCGGCTCGAGACTGATCTCTATGAGTGGGGAGTCGAGTTCTCGGTTCCGCCTACGGTGGAAGATGGTCCGTGGTCTCGCGAGACCAAGAGGTTCAGGGCGCGGGTGTACGGCATCACCAAGATCGAGCCGACTGAGGCCTTGGCCTCGTTCCTGACGTCTAGGGGGCTCGGCCAGCTAGTCTCGCAGACCATAGTCATCAATGAGGCTGCTTTGCTCAAGGAGGTACGGCGAGGAAACGTGGATATCGAGGACATTCGCTCGCGTGCCGTGATTTCTAGCAGTCAAGGCTTCAGGATCGACGAGGTGAAGGTAAAGGAAGAGGGTGAGGATGAGTGATCTTGCCCTGCCGGTCGCGCAGGTCCTCGGGTATCTCCGTATCCCATTTGCCATGCGTGACCGGCACGACGCGTGGATGCGGTGCCCGTTCCACGAGGAGGCCGTCCCGTCGTGCCACGTAGACCTGAGGAGCGGGAAGTGGTTCTGCTACGGATGTCAGGTGGGCGGCGGCCTAGAGGAGTTCGTGACGAAGATCGTGCATGATCCGATATCTGCGATAGCCGTGATTCACAGGGCCAGGTCGATGCCGGTTCCCTCCGCGATCGATGATTTCGAGGAGGCCTGGAGAGAGTCGGCCAAGGTCGACCCTGTTGTCGGGTGGAGTCGGTTCCACAAGGTCAACTGGATGGATTCTTCGTTGCTTAGCCCGGTCACGGCGTACCTTTTGGGGCGCGGATTCACGCGGGAGACCCTGCGGGCGTTCGACGTCAGGCTCACTGAGTGGGGTGAGTACCCGGTCGCGTTCCAGATCCATAACTGGGGCGAGTTGGTCGGATACGTGAGGCGGCGCATCGACTCTGGCGAGAAGAAGTATCTGTACAACGAGGGCTTCGACGCGAAGGAGCACGTGGCGTACTTCTGCGTTGACCCTAGCGCGCCGTGCCTGATAGTTGAGGGCGTCCTAGACCTGATGAAGGCAGCGCAGTACGGGGCCAGGCGGGTCGCGGCCCTGCTCGGGTGGCACCTGAACTCTGCCAAGCTCGACAGGCTCGTCAGTTTCGGCGTCAAGCGGTTCGTAGTCGCGACCGATAACACGCCGACCGGCGAGAGCGGGTGGGGGCTCTTCCAGGAGTTTCTTCCTAGGTGGTCAGTTAGGTTTCAGTTTCCAGCGCACCGCAAGGATATCGGTGAGTTGACAAGGATGGAGTTTCTGGCAGGGATGCCACAGGAGGTGGTCTGATGGAAGAGGAACGAGATCCGAGTTCTGTGGCTGATACGTCGGCCGCGCCAGCCGCACCGCCGGTCGTGCCAGTCGCGCGACGTGAGGGTACGCCTGGTATCACTGAGACGATCAGGAAGTCGCTGAGCGAGGGGAACTCTGGCGGCGGAATGCCTGACGAGCTGCTCCTGGTTCAGCGCGACGGCTCGAAGCTGGTGCGCTTCCTGGCTGAGTTCGACAAGGGGGTCCCAGTCATTATGCACGACAAGTGGGAAATCTTGCGCCCGCAGCCGTGCCTGAAATACTACGGTGAGCCGTGCCCGTTCCACGTCGAAGCCTTCCGCTCGGTGACGTGGTACGTCTGGACCGTGTGGGACTACGAGTCGCAGTCCAAGCGGGTTGCCATGTGGAAGCCGACGCTGGCCTCCCCGGTAGAGGACCTGCTGGACCTGTTCGACGCGAACGGGACGATCATGGATCGTGACATTGAGCTGCGGCGCATGGGGACCGGCACGAAGTCTAGGTGGAAGATCAGGGTCCAGCCGCCGACGCCGTTCGAGGGGAAGTTGTCGAAGCCGTTCTCCGAGGAGAAAACCATCGAAATCCTCAAGGGGTTGATCACGAAGCGTACCCTGGAGGAGACCGGCGCGAAGCCGAAGTCAAGCGAGGAGGAGTAATGAGTATCGTCTTCGTCGGTGAGGCTCCTGCCTTGCCTGACGTACCGGCCTTTTGGCCGTTCGAGCCGGGCGCCGGGTCGAGGTTGGCGGGCCTGATGGGCCTGACGCCGCAGGTGTTTTGGCAGATGCGAATGAAGGGCACGATCACCTTGGTCAACCTGTTCGGCGAGCCGGTAGAGGGGTGGGATGCCGGGCTTGCGGCTACGAAGGCCACGCTTCTGTGTTTTGACCACTTCGTGGTAGGCCCAGGGGTTCTTAGGTGGAACCTGGTGATGCTCGGCAGGAAGGTGGCCAGGGCTTTTGATGATCCCAGACCGTTTTTCGAGCTGAGCGAGACGGACGCCGGTAACCGCGCCGTCGTCGTGCCGCACCCCAGCGGGAAGTGTCGGGCCTGGAACGACAAGCGCAACGTCGCCAAGTTCAGGAAGGTGATGCGTGAACTGGGGGCGATCTCGTGAGTAAGGCGATCGCGTTCGAGGGGCCAGACCTCACTGGCAAGACCAGCCTCATCGACGCGCTGCAGAAACGGATGCCGTACGCCATGTGGCCGACTCTCAGCATTCATTCGTCTACTATTGCCCTGCGGCAGTCGAGCGGTCAAGCAATCGACACGGCCGGCGCGGCGTTCTACTCTTCGATCGCGTCGATGGCGAGGACGCTGCCGGTCCTACTCGACAGGTGCTACGTTACCAATTATGTCTACGGGAGCATTTTCGGACGCGCGACGAATATCAAGATCCTCAACGAGGTGGCGCAGGTTCTCAGGCCGACAATCGTATATGTCTTTACGTCGCTCGAGATACTCCTTGAGCGCCTGAAGTGGCACGGTGACGAGTTTGTTGATCGCAAAGTCTTGGTGAATATCTTCGAGATGTATACCCACTGGTTCTACGATAACCCGTTCAGCGACAAGATCATAAGGATCGATTCGTCGCAGGAGCCTACCGTGGACGATCTCGCAGCCGCGGTTGCGGGCAGATTGGAGAAAGGCACCTGAAATATGTTCTTGGCGCGGGGATCTCGGGACTCCTCTGGGGTTACTACCACCGTGATTACGTGGTGTTGACTGACCAGGTGGGGCGAGCGATTACCGGCGCTGACCCGGTGGTTTGGCTGAATGATACAGAGCTGACCCGCCGCCTGCTCGTCGATCTTGGGTTTCCAGTGGTGCCGGTCGAGAAGAAAGTCGGGTATCTTGTCAGTAATCATTATGCCGCGCCTGAGCAGACTCAGAGCGGGATTGCTAGGTATGATCAGCTGAGCGATTTTGAGGTCAACGCGCTACTCCTGAAGAAGATGGTGCCATGGGAGGCGATTGACATGGCGCGCAGGTCCGGTGTCGAGATGTCGGTCAAGACGCCGCGCCGCACGTTCACGAAGGACAGCGGGATCATCAGGTACCTCGACGTCAGCGTGGTCGACATCGGTCACAGGCTCATCAACATCTTGCTGTCGGATGGGCGGCTGAAGTCTGACCACAGGGTAGCTCACCTGAACCGGTACTACGTTGAGACGCCTAGCCTGAAGCTGCCGTACGACCATATAGTCAGCACGCTGCCGGCGCCGGTTTTCGCTAGGGTCTGGAACGAGGTCGGCTGGGACATGCCGAGTCTTCACTACTGCCCGGTTACCTTCGTCATCTCCAGGTGCCCGCCGACGCGGTGGAGTAATGAATTCGCGATGGTGTACGATACCGATCTTGATAGCCCGGTCTCGCGGGTCGGCAGTTTTGGCGAGACGTGGCGCTACGAGTTCACGGGTCGCCTGAGTGACGAGGCCCTCGACGGCTACATTCCGGTTCCAGAGGGGGTCTTCGTGAATCCGTACGGCCGAATCATACAAGACGTCAGGCTGACGCCGCCGGAGAATGTCACGTTCCTGGGACGAGGCGCTGAGTGGGACTACAGGGGGCTGATCGACGTCACGTTGGAAAGGGTTCACGGGAGAAGATAGATGCCTAGGTGGACTATCGTCCCATTTAGAATACAAGGATGGCAGTTCTCGGTGCAGTTCGACAACGCCGGGGTGGAGGCTCCCAAGGTAGTCGACGCCGTCACGGTTGAGGAACTCACGAGGCGGACTCTCCAGTACATCATGAGGAAAGACGCATGAAGAAGGTCGGCGAGGTAAAGACGATCCTGGTGGACTTCGACGAGACTCTGATGCCGTTTGGATGGCCGGGCAAACTAGATCCACCTTACCCAGGTGTGCGAGACGCCCTGAGATCCCTGAAGGAGAAGGGGTTCAAGATCGTGATCTTCACTGGCAGGGCGTGGGATGGCTGGAAGGAGACGGCTGGAGTGGAATTCTACAGGGCTCAGTTGGCCCAGGTCTACGAGTGGCTGAGCCGATACGAGATCCCGTTCGACAAAGTCTCTGCTATAAAGGAGCCGGCCATCTGGATCATTGATGACAGGGCCTTGAACCCAAAGGACGACCCGAAGTTCTGGGAGACGCTCCCTCAGCTCGTGTCGATGGGCGGGGACTCCTATGGCAAGATCGGCGTGGGGAAGGAGCTGAAGATCGATGCCGAGGGATGAGTCTGCACCGCTGATCAACGTCTACAGCCCGCTCCATCGCGGGGAGGTGCCGAGAACGCGGTTCATAGACTGGCTCGACGCCATTACTGTCGGTCTGGTGAACTATCCAGATCCGGTGCGGCTGCGATTTGCGATGAACGGTATGATCGCGACTACCTGGGCCGAGAGCGTTGAAGACTTGGCTCGCGTGCAGGAAATGATCACCGATGATGCTGAGCAGGGTCACAGGCCGCTGCCGCTGTCAGGTGAGATTCCGAGTTTCACGTTCGTGATCGGTGGCATTTCGAGGGTGATGACGCACCAGATCGTCCGCGGCAGGATCGGGTTCACCTACAGCCAGAAGGGGACGGCGAACCAGGACCAAAGGCACGGCGACGTCTTGGTTCCTAGGGTGTACGCGAGGCCTGAGAACGTGGGGTTTCTGGAGCAGTACATCCTCAATCACCTGAATATCAAGGCCGACTACGCGGCGCAGATCGACTCTGGTCGCGTGTCTACGTTCGCGGCGAGGTACATGGTCCCGCACAGCCTCGCGCAGTTCATCTGGGTGAATGTCAGCCTCGCCGCCCTGATCGGGTCGGTCGGGAAGCGACTCTGCACCTGCGAGGCACATGAGTATAACAGGATTGCTGAGCTGATGGTGAAGCGGGTAGTCACAGTCTTCCCAGAGTTCGCGCCTGTCCTGGTGGCCGACTGCGACAGGCCGGGCGGGTGCTTCTACCAAAGGAACTTCGGGAACTCGATCGGCGACACGGTCCACTGGCCAGACGAGAAGCACGACAGGGGGCCGTGGAACCCGGCCAACTACTCACAGCATGGAACTCGCGAGGACCTGGCCGGCGGGTCGCCGTTCAAGACGCGCCAGTACGTCGGGTTCAAGTGGGTAAACACGGAGGAAGAGTGGCGATGAGGACGTTCGGTACCGGCGCGACTCGGAGCGGTGAGGCCGGGAAGCCAGACTACGACGGGTACCTCTCGCCGCTGGTCATCAGGCGGTACGGCGAGTTCATGATGAAGCACCAGGTGCAGGAGGACGGCGTAGTCAGGGCGAGCGATAATTGGAAGAGGGGGATGCCGCTCGAGTCGTTCATGAAGTCCGGGTGGCGTCACTTCATGGCTTGGTGGCTGCTTCACCACGGGGAGATGGCTGATGATGACCTAGATGACACCCTGTGCGCCCTGCTCTTCAACGTCAGCGGGTACCTGCACGAGAGGCTGCGGGCGAAGGAGGACGTGTGATGGGTATCGCCAGGAGGATACGTCGCAAGCAGCTGGTGAGGGCAGGCATGAAGGACCAAGTGCTCATGAGTGTTGCCCAGACGGTACAGGCACAGGGTATCATCCTTGACCAAGTCGTAGCCGCGCTCGAGAGGAGCGGCATCAAGATCGGCGAGAGCACGACCGAGAGTGGTCTGGTGATCTTGCCGCCAGGGGCGAGGGTGAAGATGTGATCATTAGGCTGGTCGTTATTGAGGAGGATGGTCGCGAGCACCAGGTGACTGGCGTGGTGTCATTAGCAGGCAGCGTTTTGATTTACACCGCGGACGCCCTCTACGTGCCGTATCCAGGCACGGGCGACCTTCATAAAACTGGGTACCTCTTTAATGACGGCGCGTGGCAGGTGCCGCGATGAGTTCAGTCGACGAGACCACGGATAAGGTATTCAAACAATACTTCAAGGAGGTGACCGACTACATGCTGGAGCAGGCAGCCCTCGACGCTAGGTTCTACGACGGTGATCGCAACGTGGTCTGGTACCTGCCTGGTCTTGACGTCGTGATTCAGAACGTAGACGGCGGGATGAGCATCAGCCGGCCAGAGCACCTACCGAACGGGAATATGAAGGTGAAGCGTGGATAGGTTTGTCTCCCTCCACCGCCACTCCTCCTTCTCCCTCTGGGACGGCCTCGACCTCACGGTGCGGGCGGCCGATTTCGCGGCCAAGCTTGAGCAGCCGGCCCTCGCGCTGACAGACCACGGTAACGTCTTCGGCGCGATCGAACATTATCGGTGGACGTCTGATCGTGGGCTCAAGCCGATCGTCGGGTGCGAGATGTACGTCGTCGACTCACTGGACAAGGAGAGCCCGCGTCGCCACCTGACGGTGCTGGTGAAGAACAGGCGCGGGTATGAGAACCTGATGCGACTCGTGACGTTGGGCTATCAGCAGCAATACTACAAGCCGAGGGTGACGTTTGACGACCTGGAGGAGTACGCCTCCGGCCTGATCGTTCTGTCAGGTTGCCCGTCTGGCCATGTCTCGAAAGCAATCGAGGAGGGCGACCTCGCGAAGGCCGAGGCCTACTTCATCAGGCTGCTCGACATCTTCGGGGCTGACTTCTACGCGGAGATCCAGCACCACGAGAGGGCTAAGGCCCTAGTGCCGTACCTCATAGAGTTCGCGAACAAGCACCGCGTCAGGTGCGTGGCTACAAACGACGCCCACTACGTCGAGCAGGAGGACCGGCCGGCGCATGACCTGCTCTTGAAGATAAAGAGCGGTGACAAGGGCGAGGAGAACCCTACCTACGGGGCCGGTTTCCACATGGTGACGCGGGAGGAGATGCGCGGCTACCTAGCGGCGATGCACCCGCGGGTAGGCTCGCGGTACCTCGAGTCTATGCTCGACGAGACGGTGGAGATCGCCGAGAAGGTTGATTTCACCTTTGAGCGGCCAGAGCGGATGCTGCCGCCGCTGTGGGGCCAAGAACCTATGCAGCGGCTGCGCGAGTTGGTCTTCTATACCGGTCGCCAGTGGGAGCGCAGGTCAGAGTACCTTGCCAGGATGGAGGAAGAGCTGCGCGTCATCGAGAAGCTCGGGTACGCCGAGTACTTCTTGCTTACCGCAGACGTGACGTCGTGGGCCAAGAGCCAGGGTATCCTAATTGGGCCGCGTGGGTCGGTGTGCGGGAGCCTGCTGGCCTACGTCCTGGGAATTACCAAGGTCGACCCGATCGCGCACCAGACGATGTTCGAGCGGTTCCTGCATGACGAGAAGAAGAGCTATCCAGATATCGACCTTGACATCGACTCAAGGCGGCGTGACGAGGTCCACCAGTACGTCCTGACCAGCTACCCGGAGTACGCCTTCCCGATCGTGACGTTCGGGCGATGGGGCGCCGGCAACGTGGCCAACGACTTGTCGACCGGGCTCGACCTGACCGAGAGAGACAGGCGCGACTTGCGGGAGGCCATGGACGACGTGAAGCGGGCTCGGGTCTTCGTGGCCAAGGAGGAGGACCTCGACTCGTACCCGGTGTTTCTCAGGCTCGAGAGGCTCCACCCAGGCATCAGGAGGATCGTGACGCGCCTGTACTCGATGGTAAGGTACGTCGGTCGCCACCCGGGCGGGCTGTGCTTCGTGCCTGGGAACCACTACCGCTGGTTCGGAATCGCAAAATCAAAGGACGAGTTTATCACGACCGGGAATTTCCAGGACGTCGAGTACTGCGGCCTCCTCAAGATCGACTTCCTCGGCCTAGCGGCGGTGGCCAGCGTGGCCGGGGCCGTCGAGAGGATTAAGGCCAGGCTCGGCGACGATATTGACCTCAGCGCGATCCCGCTCGACGACGTCGAGGTACTCAGGCGGTTCGCGCGGGCCGAGACCGATGGGGTCTTCCAGTTCGAGACCCGCGGGGCCAGAGACATCCTGCGCCAGATCGAGCCTGACTCCTTCGCGGAGGTGGCGGCGGCGACCGCCCTCAACCGCCCCGGCGTGAGCGAGAACATCGGGGCCTACGTCAGCGGAAAGGTGGAGACGCGGCGATGACCGTAGACGAGTCTAGCCAAGTTGCTCTAGAAGCGCCTCCTGATGTAACCGCGGTGCTTACTGCTGCTGCCGCAGAGGGAGCGGCTCTTGAGCAGCCTGGAGCGGCCGAGCGCGGTTCGGTAACACCTGCGCAGGCACGGTTCGACCCGAGGGTCCTCGACGAGATCGCGACCGACGTGACGCGCGACACCTACGGGACCATAATCTACCAGGAGCAGATCGCGGCGATGCTGAGGAAGATGGGGTTCTCCTGGTACGAGGCCGACGTGTGGAACAAGAGCCTTAAGGACAACACGAAGACCTTGGCCTTGGCCGTCGACGAGATGCAGGGCAAGCCGGTCTTCAGGAAGTTCGCGCAGCGCCTGGTTGATGACTACGACGTCTCCTGGGACGATGCCTGGATCTACACGCGCAGGTTCACGTCATACTCCTTCAATAAGGCGCACGCCGTTGGGTATGCCATGACTGCCTACTGGCAGATGTGGCTGAGGGTCTACTACCCGTTGGAGTTCTGGAGCGCGACGCTCGACTCTGAGGCCTTCGAGCCGAGGCGGAGGGCGTATATGGTCGCGGCATCGCGCGACGGGGTGATCTTTCTCCCGCCGCACGTCAACGGGACGTCATTATTCTCGGTGGAGGACAATGCGATCAGGATCGGCACGAGCAGCCTCAAGAATATTGGGGAAAAGTCGGCGGAGGCTATCCAGGCGAACAGGCCTTACGTTAGTGTCGATGACCTACACGGCCGAGTTTCTAGGCGACAGGCTAACGCGAGAGTGGTTGACGCCCTGGCACGAGCTGGAGCTCTTGAGTTCGACCGTGACGCGCAGATCGCCCAAGCGATCGCGCTGAACAAGGAGCTGCGCGAGGCCAAGATCAATTTCAACGTATACTCGAGGGAGGGACTAGAATGAGTGATGACGATCTAGTCAAGAATTTCGTTGGTGATTCAAAATTCCTGTTGGAGGCGTGGCAGAGGGCACACGACGAACTCGTTAAGCTCCAACTCGAGGTGAATCTGTACCGGCTCATCTTGGGAGACATTAGTAAGGCCCTCGATCGGTATCCTCCAGAAGAGGTGAGGTTGCAGGTTCTGAAGAATATCTTGGGTACTGATCATCCGTTCGTCAGGGAGGGACTAGAATGAGTTGGATTCAGTTCATGATAGTAGAGCCGGAGGATCAGCTAATCGTGCTGTTGCCTGAGCGGGTGTCGCCAGACCGGGCGCATCTGTTCTCGCAGGAGAACTTGCGAGATCTGGTAGTCAGGGTTGATGAGGCGTTGGTCATCCTAATGAAGGGCAGGAGGAAGCAGGCTTGACGAAGGTCAACCTTACCGAGAAACTCCTGGCCGAGATCCGCGAGAAGTACGGGCGCGGGTCGGTATCCTTAGGGAGCGAGGTCAAGTCACCCGAACGCCTGTCAACTGGCCTCAAGGCTCTCGACGAGATACTAGGCGGTGGGTGGCCCAAGGGTAGGATCTCAGAGGTGTGGGGGCCGAACAACGCCGGGAAGAGCACACTGGCCCTGGTGACGGCGGCCGCGACGCAGCGTCACTTTCTAGCAGGGACCGGATTTGCTCATTGTGATATTCCAGTCATGTGGTTTGACCAGGAAAATACCTATGAGCCGATATGGGCTGCGCGTCTTGGGATAGATCCGCTTAGGCTGCGGCATCACGGGCCTATGGCTGCCGAGGATCCAGGTGATCTCATCCTGCAGTACGTCAGGGAGAACGTACCGCTCATCGTAGTCGACTCCGTAATCACAATGATCCCAGAGAAGTCTCTCCTTAGGGCGAGCGGCGAGAGTGAGTACAGCCCCGTTGCCAGGTTCCTGTCGAGCTGGTTGCCGAAGGTTGTCGTCCTTCAGGGCCGTAGCCCCACCGTGGTTATCCTCGTCAATCAGGTTAGGGACCGCATCGGGTTTTTCTTCGGCGAGACTGAGCGCAGCCCCGGCGGGCACGTCCTGTCGCACCTGGAGACGGTGAAGCTGAAGGTGGCCAGGCGAGGGTTCATCAAGAAGGGAGACGTGAAGGTCGGGTACGAGGCTGCCGTCAAGATCGTTAAGTCAAAAGTGGGTGGAGAGACACGCGAGATGAGATTCTATGTCTCTTTCGCGCAAGGTGTGCTAGAATCTAGAACTGACGCAGAGGTTGCTCCGGAAGGGTTAGAGACCGCGCCAGATGAGGATTAACAAAAATCGAAGGGAGTGATCGAGATGGCCGTCGTGTCAGAGCGCCAGAGGACTTTCGATCTCTTGTCTGTTCTTGACGATGAAGAGTTCTACAAGCTTCTGAGTGTCTACACTCTTGAAGGCTTGCACATCTTCGGTCGCAACATCGTCGATCGGTACACCAGGATCAGGGTCGAGAAGCAGCTCGCGAGACTTCGTGAGGAGAGGGCCAGCGCTTGAGTCTTAAGAAGATCTTCGCAGACGAGCCTGAGGTCGCGGCATTCCGGATCAAGAATGACCGGGCGATTCAAGATCTGAGCGGCTCGCGGCTCGGCCAGCGGCGCAGGTCCCTTCACGTGTCTGACTTCGTGGCCAGCGACGAGGAGTTCTGCGCCAGGCAGACCGTGGCGAAGTGGTGGCGCGGCGACCAAGCCGAGTTTACCACCGCTATCCAGCGCGACGGGAAGTTTCGGGAGCAGAAGTGGCATGAGCAGTTTACGCAGGCAGGGATCGTGCTGTCCTATCAGCCGGAGTTCAGGCTCGGCCTCTTAGTTGGTCACCCGGACTGGGTGCTCGACTGGGGGTTCGGGCCAAGAATCATCGACCTCACGGGCCAGGATCGTCGCCTTGACTTCATCGCCTTGGCTCGCCACATCGCTAGGAAGAAGAGGCAAGTTCGGCTCTACAACGTGATGTCTGACATGGCTGGTGGTGGGTTCATAATCGCAGAAGACAAGGCGTCGTGTGAGTACAAGGTGATCGCGGTACCTAGGGATCAGAAGGAGGAGGAGAAGCTGACCCTCCGCGTCGGCCTCGTGTCGCAAGTCGTGTCGCAACTCGGTAACAATCCGTCTGATATCGACGTCGTCAGGGCCGTGCGACTCGTGCCGGCGTGCCAGAAGGCGACGTGCCGGTGGTGCAGGGCTGAGGACCACCAGGTGCTGGCCGAGGCCGAGAGTCTGCGGGACGTACCTGATTCGGGGGCCCCGGTCGCACCGGGGAGCGCCACCAGGGACGAGACTAGGGAACTCCTGAAGACTCTACTGGAGGCGATCTCAAGATGAGGATAATCGGGATTGACCCTGGCTTGAACGGGGCGTTGGCTATTTTTGGTTTTGCGGTCACGGTCATCGACGCGCCTCGGCTGGACGTGGGGAAGGGGATGCTCGACGTCGCGGCGATCGCGGCGTGGCTCAGGCAGCAGCAGCCAGACCTGGTCGTCGTCGAGAAGCAGCAGGCGATGGCGCTGTGGGATAAGCCTCCGTGTCCGACGTGTGGCAGGCGGCCGTCGCAGGGCGTCTCTTCTACTTTCACCACGGGCTACGGCTTCGGGCTCTACGTCGGCGCGCTCGAGGGCATCGGGGTGAGGTACGCCGTCGTGACCCCGCAGGCGTGGCAGAAGGAGCTCTACGCCGGGATGCCTGGCGTCGGCAAGGAGCGGAGCCTGCTCGCGGCGTCGAGGCTGTGGCCCGGAATCAAAATACCGAAGAGCAGGCACGGCAGGGCTGATGCGCTGTTGATCGCGGAGTTCGGGAGGAGGAAGTTGGCATGAATAGCCGTGATCGTCTCGAGTGGTGGGTTACACAATGAAAACGTCGTTTAGAATCGGCCGCCTTGGTGAGGATCTAGTCTGCAGGCTCCTGGGGTACAGGCGTCAGCCGGTGAGTGGCGGGAAGTGGCCGTGGAAAGAGGACCTGGTCAAGGACACGCCGGCCGGAGACCTGGCAGGTAAGATCATGAGGGAGATTGCTCAGGTCAAGACCACGACTAATGTCAAGATGCTCGAGCAGTACCTGGATCTGATCGAGTACGCGGACGCCGAGGGGGCCGATGCGACGTGGTACGAAGTCTACTTGACGCCAAACAGGGCGTGGGTTTTCGAGAGGAAGCTGATCGATATCTCGCCTCTTGGACTAGAGGCCGTAGGGACGGTGAAACATGGAGCCGGACGAAGTAGAATGGCCAGCGGGAACGGACGCACCCACGCCAGGCGGAGAGCGGCATCTAGTCGTGTTTTTCGAGGCAGAGTTCAAGCAGATGACCCACGGCAAGGGAGGCGGCGGTCTAGCCTATCTTGACTTTCAGGCTGACGGCGTCGCGCTGCAAGCGCAAGGGCTGGTGCCGCTGATCGGGACGTCGTTCATGCTCGTCATCACAGACGTCGAGGCGGCCGCGTCTGTCTCGAGGCTGAAGTTCGACGACGGCGGCAGGGTACAGGTCAGGTTTCTGGCTGACGTGTCCGGCGTGCTGTCGCTGCTGCCTCTGAAGGTAGGCAGGATGGTCAAGTTGGGGGTGCTGGCTTGAGCAAGCAGGTCCACCCAAAACGGGCTCCTGAGTATGTTGATGCTCGCCGCAAGTATAGCCTTGCTGACTGCATTGACGCGGTCGAGAGCAAGGACCTGGCCGTGATCGTCGACGCGGCGCGCATGTACCCGGCCCTGATCGTTGGCCTGCTCACCGAGCCGGTCCTCCTCCTGCGGTCGCTGTACGGTCACAAGAAGGCCCTGCGGGCTGAGTACGCGCTCAAGGACCTGTTCTACCTGCACCGGCAGGCGGCTCTCGGGAAGGTTGCCGGCGCGCTCACGGCTGAGCCTGGTGTTTTTGATCCGGAATTGACCGCGCCGATGCCAGAAGACGAGGCTCGTCGCCTGCTCGAGGAGTTGAAGCAGGAGGCCACTGATGACTAACCGTATGCTCTACGTCGGCACGCCAATTGGGTGGGTCACGTTCGATGACAATGCGGTCATCGCGAGCGACGCGGCATCGACCAAGATAGAGGATCAGGTCCTGCACGTCATCAGACACGGGGAGGTCGTAGGTACTTTCAAGCCTAACGGGTGGTTCACCTTCATCTATATTGATGAAGACGTCAGGGCCGGTGAGAGGCCCAAGAGTCTGCCTAGGATAGTTCAGTGATGGGGGTGCTACGATGATGGTGAGACGAGTCCTACTGGCCCTGCTGCTCAGTCTTGTCCTCGCGCTGCCCGCCGGCGCGGAGGCGAAGTGGCCGCTGTGGTCGGTCCTCGATGCGGCCTCTGTGCAGCTCTACGTGAAGGAGTTCGGTGGCCTGGCGGCCATCTGCTCGGCCGGGCAGATCGTGGCTCCCCCAGGGGTCGTCACCGCAGCCGTGTATCCTGGGGTGGAGTTCTACCTCACGGCTGGTCACTGCACCCTCGACAACTCAGTCCGGTACGCGATCACGCGAGACGGGCTGAACTTTGTCGAGGTGAAGGTCCTGGCGACCGGCATCTCCAGGATCGGGGGAGAGGTTCGACCACGAGAAGTGGCGCAGGAGCCTTCGGACAGGGCTACCCGTTCCGCAGCAGGTCAGCAGGGAGGACTTCGAAGGGGACGACTGGACGCTGCTAGTCGCGCAGCCGAAGGTCGGCGTGTCAGACATACGCGTCGATCCGCGGATGAAGATCGGCACATCTGCTAAACTCCTGATCGGAGACGCGATCTTCAGCGTCGGATTCCCTATCGGTGGCGACCGCTTCGCGAGTACCGGGATCGTTGGCAACCCGCGGTATTCGGCTCCCGGCACTCGCTGGGATAACTACGTCGGCCTGAATATTCAGGGTCAGCCCGGGTCGTCTGGAACGAACATTGTCAACGAGGTCGGCGAGGTGGTCTCGATCCTCGTGGCTGGCGCGCGAGGGGGAGACAACCTGCACCTCGGCACGCCAATCGACCTCTTCCTGGCGCAACTGGAGAAGGCGCTCGAGCGCCAGCAGAGGAAAGCGAAGTAGGAGGCGTTAAGGTGAGGGAGCGAATCTTGACAGTCCTGGTGGTGCTGCTCAGCATCTTGGGATTCATTGTCCTGGCGACTCCTGTCGGCGCGCCAGACGTTCATGGTCGTGCCCAGGCGTGGCGCGCCCTGCAATCGAGCGTGAGCTTGGTCAGCGTGACTCGTGACAAGAACGGCAAGGTAACCGGAGAGTCGTCTGGGTGTGCCGGTGTGATTGCTGCCACCAGGATGGTGCTCACGGCTTTCCACTGCATCCGCACGCTTGAAGATCGGGTGCTGGTCCGCCCGTATGCAGATCAGAAGCGCCTGCTGAAGGTAATGGTGAAGTGGACCAGAGTGGGCTACGATCTCGCGGTGCTGGAGACGGCGGAGGACATCCCGGGAAAGGTCGCCGAGCTGGCCCCCGACGTGGCTGTCGGCGAGGCGGTGGTGGCGATCGGGTCACCGGACGGCGAGGAGTTCCTCATGACGAGTGGCATCGTCAGCAAGGTCGTCGTCGACAAGTTCTCGAACTGCCGGGCCAGCGATCCGCTCGGCCGGGAGCCGCACCAGGTCATCTACACCGACGCCATGATCTTCTTCGGCAACAGCGGCGGCGGACTGTTCAACATCCACGGTCAGCTGCTCGGGATCAGCGAGCGCGTGGCGGTCGTCGATGTCCTCGGCGTTGATAATTGCAAGGATGGTTTTGTCTACACCGGCGAGCATATCATGTGGGGATATTTCGTTGGGCTGGACACGCTGCGCGAGGTGTTCTTCCAGAGATGAGCGTCGACTGGTTCAAGCTCGGCAGCACCACCTACACCGTAGTGGCGCGGTCGACGTGCCGGACCTGCGCGCTGCCGATACTCCTGGGCAGGCGCCTCGACGTATGGGTTCATGAAAACCGCATCGTTACCGGGACCATATTTGATCACCAGGCGAGGCCTACCGGGCGGCCAGTCAGGGTGCAGCCGCCGAGGCTTGTCCAGACAGTTCCAGAGGGGTCCGTGCCGAAGGCCTAATAGTAGGCTATGCGTTGCCGGCCTAGGTATACTCTTCGAGCTCTCCCTTACCGAGTTCTTCAATGATGCGAGCCGCGGCAGCAGTCCCGTATCTGCCGCGAGCCCACCCGCGCCACTTCCCGCACTCTATGAGCCCCGCCTCCAACTTTCGCAGCCGCTCCAGGCTGTCAGCGGGGGTGGAGGAGAGGGCTTTGTCAATGGCCTCAAAGACCTTGAACCCTGCTTGCGGTGTGGTGCGCTCCTTCACCCATTCCAGGGTCTCCCGCAGTCTGCCGATGTGGGCCTCCAGTTCTTGGATGTGAGACTCGGCGGTGGACACTTCTCGCTTGAGTCGAGCCACCACTTCCTCAGCGAGTTGCCAGCGCCATGCGTACTCCTCTATTGGCAGATTGAGGTCTATGAGTCCGTGCCGCGCCTCGTCCATCATCGTCTCCAGGTGCCTCCCTCAAGCCAATACTCGCAGTCCTTGTGGTGGAAGCGCCCGTGCCCGCAACAGAACGGGCATGGGTTGGGCCAAGCATGTCTGCGATTCCAGAGAATCTGTCCGATAAGGGGAGGAAGCACCACCCCGGCTACCACGAGCAGTGCAATTCCTATGTCGCGCGCCTCGTCCATCATCGCCTACCCTGGGTTATCCACCAGCGGTTCAGCAGGACGCGAATCTCCACCCACATAGCCGCTGTCAATCCTGTCGCACGAACCCAAATGGCTTTATCGCCGCGCCTACGATACCAACGGTATGTGTGATGTCGCGCCTCGTCCATCAGTGTGCATCCTTTCCAAGAGAAGACTTGGCAAGTGCTTTGTGATGGTCGCATGGGTTGGACGCAAAACAGCAATCTGTAATACCGATACGCTTTCCTTTGTCATCGAAGCATGGACCTAGCCACACTAGGCTTCCTTCGTAATTCATCACTATCATATTCTCGTGCCAGCGCAGGGCGTTTAAGATTTGCTGCGCGTCTTCTCGACTACGAATGAACATAAGTGGCGTTGACCACTTCCCATCCATCACCGCTCCTCCTTCACCGGCTCGGCGTCCATGGCGGCACGATCTGTCTCCGCACGGGCGCAAGCATCAGGTACTTTTCCTACAATGCCCAACGCTTCTGCGCTCTGGCGGCAAGTCGAGCAAGGTCGCCGAGAGTAACTGTGCATATCAGCACGGTGCAGAATTAGGGCCTTCCGAAGCCTGCCAATGTGGGCCTCGGCGGCGGAGAAGTCTTCGAGCAGGTCAACTATGAATTGTGCGTAGCGATGCTCACGTGGGGAGGTCGAGTTCTCAGAGCCCCACTTAGAGCCAAGGGTTCGCCGCGCTTGTGTTTCTGCTTCCTTCCGGCGCCACTCGTCCATCAGCCATCGCCGCGCTTCGTCCATGCTCATCGTCCCTCCCTTAGATGTTCTTCTGCGATCGCGATTCCTTCTGCCGTGCCGCAATCTTGGGCCCATCCGTCTGCCCTGATCCCCGTCATCCTGAATTTCTCCTCGAGGCACAGGTCGAAGGCGTCGTCTATTGCGAACTCGTTGTCGTTGCCGCGGTTGCGGATGGCCCATTTTCTCCAGGTTCCTCTGTTCCACGACTTAGCACACAGGGTCAAAAAACCAGGCGCGAGGATGGCAGCGTTCCAGGCGAGGTACTCTGGCCATCTAGTTTGAACGCTAGTTGGCTCAGCGAACCACGGCGGAACCTGTTTCTCGACGTGCGCGGTTACCGTTCCGCCACCGAACCGGTCAAGGTGAAAACATCCTTTTTCCTCAGGTACCTGCGTCCTCCACAGGAAGACCCAGGCCAGCGTGTCAAGGTGATTGAAGGTACCATCGAGCACTGGCTTCAGGTGAGGTTTGATAATGACGTCTGGCATTAGGTACAGGACTCGTTCGCGAACTATCAGGTCGCTGAGTAGCGACAGGGCATGGCCGGTCCCGAGCGGCTGATTCTGGTAGACGGTCGCAACGCGAACCCCGTATCTCGACCAAGTTTCGGTGACGTGTTTCGCCACGCTTTCTTTCCCCGGTGCTATGATCAAGACTATATCGCGCGACTCGTAGGCCAGCGCGGTACGAACCGCGTAGTTAATCATCGGCTGATTGATAACCTCGTACAGCTCCTTGATCGGTACCCCGAGCCTGGAGCCTATCCCCGCGCACGGCAGAATGGTTATCATCGGACACCCGTCCCCTCTCCGTTCAGCAGGCTCTGCATCCGCATCACGCGCTCCGGCGTCCAGAAGCCGGGGTCCTGCTGGCATAGCCGAACCCAGCGCGTTATCTGCCGGTTTCCCGGAAGCATGACGACGTAGTATGGAACCACTTGACATTTGCAGTTCGCGCCGTGTACGATCATTCGTAGGCCTCCACGCTGACGAGGTTGCCCTCGGGATTGAAGGTGACGTACGAAACGAAGCCGACGTACCCGCGCTCTACGATGAGCGTGGTGCTCTGCTTGTCGTCTATCTTCTCCACGCGGTGGTCATAGACCTTGCCTGGCACGCGCTCATACGTGATGTACCTGGCAAAGAACTTCTCCTTCTCGAAGTCTATCTTGGCTGCCGCGAGCCAGCTCTTGAACAGCTCCAGCGGTGTCATTTCTTTTCCCTGACGCAGTCTACGAGACGGCGAATAGCCAACCCTATGTCGTCTCGTGGTGAAATCTGAAACCTGTCGCCGCCGTTCTCGCGGAGTTCTTGGTTGAGGACGTCCGCGATTCCCGCAAGCTTGGACTCAGCTTCCCAGGCTCTAGTCAGTGCCTCCTTGGCCCGCCTAACCACGTTGTCCGTCCACCGATCGACGTAGACGATCTTCATCGGTTCCACCACAATGCTTCCAAGCATGCGATGATGATTAGCGCGAACCCTAAGGCGGCCAAACCAGCTGGAAATCCTGCCTCAAGGCGAATAGCAGCAACGATCATCCCGACTCCTATGTATGCTATCGCTCTGAACATCTTAGTCTCTCCTCTCTCCCATCCGGTGTCGATGCTCCTCCATGACGCTAGGGTCCTCGTGCCAGATAAAGGTCATCTTTATAGAGTGGCAAACCGGACATCTGTACTCTCGCTCCGTGTTGGCGTTGCGGGAGCAGATGCAGGAGCAGCGGGCGCACCTGGCTTCGAAATAACCTGGACCACTCATCGCGCCACTGGCGTGACGTTCATCAGGATCCAGACCAGCAAGAGCCAGATCAGGAACGTAGTCATTTTGCCTCCTCTAGTCTGCCGCGAATCTTGATCATGTA
>ERZ1292644.123-Hain-H14-01um-R2-123-length-54551-cov-7_pt2 | contig 40299 bp, 67 predicted proteins | sample MGYA00564402_ERZ1292644 | MGnify/ENA primary metagenome ERZ1292644 (study PRJEB36523, sample SAMEA6512644) | groundwater metagenome | collected 2019-01-09 | study: AquaDiva: Metagenomics assemblies of 32 groundwater samples
CCCTGCCTCGCCCTCTGTCTGAGGTAGTAAGTTCCATACCATTCGGTGCCCTCACATCTGGGGCATACCCTGGGGAGGTGTGCATTCTCCCTTTCCAATCGTTGGAAGTGACACTGGACGCATTCCCACAGTATCCCGTTTCCCGAGAGGACTTTGCTCATAAGTGACCATTCCTTTCTAGCTATATCAAGGGGGCTATTCCCACCGAACCATCATGGGCATCACTACCATGACCTGATCGGGGGGCTCGCTTTGGCGGAAGAGGACGGCATCGGACCGGGTCTTGACCTCCATAGTTATGACCCCCATCTTCCCGTGCAGGTACTGTTTCAGATAGTTCAGGTTCAATGCTACTTTCCCTTCTAGGCTTTCGTGCTTCTGTCTCTCACCGCGATATAACACGTGGCATGGGACTGAGAGTTTTGCCGAGGCCAATTCATCCCCCCGGCAGGAGATTTGGAGCTGCCCATCGTGGGTGTCAAAAAGCGCCCACTTGAACCGGGCGTAGGTTTCGCTCAGATGCCCTATACGTTTTATGGCAATCTGAAGGTCCTCCGCTAAGAACTGAACTACCTGGGGGTTGTCCTCGGGGACTATTTTCGTGTAGTCAGGGAAAGTGCCCGGTATCAGGGCGGTGTGGAAGCGGGCCTGGCCGAACTTCGCAGTCATCATACCTTTATCGATAGATATGTGCATTGTTAGACTGGGTGCGCTCTCCCAGAGGGCGGCCAGCTTGACTACAGATGCTTTGGGTATGAGGATGTTCCCACTCGTGCCCAAGCTAAAGGGCAGCGTCACTACCATCAAACGAAAGCCGTCTGCTGCCACCAGCTTTACCTGGTTCCCCATAATGATGTTTACGCCTTGCAGGACGGGCTGTCTGCCGTCTTCTGAGTCACAGCAGCTACTGGCTTCCAGGAGCTGTCTGGTGAAAATGCCGCCATCCACGTCGTGCTGCTCCAGGGGGATGAATTCCTTGAAGAGCGGGTACTCCTCTGCGGGAGGGCTTGTGGCAGTCATTTCAGCACCGTCAGAGGTTGTTACAGAGACCTGGCCCCTGGTATGGTCCAGTTGTATAATGGCAGTCCCGGTTGAGAACTCCAGGAACTCCAGTAAGGGTATAAAAGGCAGTACCATAGGCTCCTGCGCTTCAAGGTAGGAAATAGAGACTCCCGCTTCTATGCCGGTGGCGCAGGCCATGCCATTCCCTAGATAAATCCTGCCTTCTGCTGTTGGGATAGCAGGGCTTAGAGCGACGAAGGGCTTGAGAGTCAGCAGTGTCTGCCTGAAGGGTTCAATTTGAATTTCCATCGTTATCTCCTTTTCCCGTAGTCTTTTATATGTCTGATCTCCAAGTATATCCACAGTGCGAAGGCCCGCCGAGCTAGCAGGCGCGCCTCATTTCTGAGAAGGAACTCGGGGGGAATGGGCTTACTTTCACGAGTTAGCTTTCTTATTGAGAGGAACCGCGTGGCGCTCTGCTCAACCCGGTCTATGAGGTCGCTAAGTCGTTCAGTTATCATGGTTCACCTCCTTTTCTGTTTGAGTATAGTCCTGGGGGCCTCCTTTTGCGTCTCCTTCCCCGGGCCGATAATCACGTCGGCAAAGGCTTTCGATAGCTCCTCGGACCAGAACGTGGGGAGCTTGTTCTTGAGGAACCCCGTCCTCCCCTCGTGATAGTCCACTACAAAAGACCAGGCCCGTTTATCTCCTTTGGCCTGGTTGAACTTCTCCCTGGCCTGTTCAAGCTCGGGCCTGATCTCAGGGCGGGCAAAGCGGAGGTGCAGGAGACTGGGGCGCTTCATTACTACCATGTCTGCATCGCCCACCAGGTTCACATCTAGCTGCCTTGAGTGCTGGCAGATAAAGAGGACAAGGTGCTCCTTCTGCCCTGAGATGGCGACCATCTTGCCCCACATGATATTTTCATCGGACTCATGGCGGCGGGCATTGGCCTTGAAAGCTCCCTCGTCCACGACCACCACAGCCCCCCTGAGTTTTGACAAAGCCTGGAGATTGCTGACATGCCTTACCCACGTGGGCAAGAGCTTCCGGGTGTGGAGGGAGAAGTCGAAACCGACCACGTCTCGGCCTTTTGTGTGGAGGGTCTCTGCCAGATACCAGGACAGGGCGCTCTTACCCATTCTACGGTGTCCAAAACATAAAACGAGGCCGCTCTTTGGTAAAGCGGCCCACGATGTTATAGGGTTGTCTTTCCTTGCTATTCTGGTCATTCATCCTCCTTCATTAAAATCTGAAATGTAGTCCTTCCTCTGGGAGGGTACACTCCAAAGCCTGGTGTTCCTTGTTGAATTTCCCCCATATCATCGGGGTATCGCCCAGTGTGGCGCGTACCGCCTCCGCCCAGAGCCTGTTCCCCTCTGCAAGGTGCTTGTTCCCGTCTTCAAAGAGCTTCTCCCCCTTTGCATGGGACTTGACTCCCTCCTCCTGGAGCTTGCGCCCCTCCGCCCAGAGCCTTTTGCGCTCCTCCCAAGCGAGATTCAACCTGTCAACGATCTCCTGGTTTGTTGCAGGCATCTTATACCTCCCTTTTGGCTTCTGCCTTCTTCTTGTGGCTCTTATGGAGTAGCTTCGGCTCCAGCTTTACTATGCACAAGGCTTTCTTCCCGTTTATCTTGGGTATATAGGCCCCGTCGCTGAAGCGGAAGCGGGAGTAAAAGGGCTTCCTGTCAGTCTTTCTCCATCTCACCTTGTTGCCTTCTGGGGTGCGCTCTATGTCAGGCCCCACCTCTATCTGAATACCGGGGCCATGAAAAGGTGCTCCAGGTTCTTCGCCGTTTACCTCTATGGGGGTAAGAAAGGCATGATACCCCTTCTCCATACACTCTACTATCTTCTTCAGGGGCTGGGCACCGATGGTGCGGCCCTTAAACTCCAATATATCAGCCCCCTTCAGGGTATCTTTCAGAGAGTCCCATGCGATGATGTAACCTCCCTTCCAGCGCCAGGCCCAGGGGCGGGCTACCCTGGGCCTGTTGGATCTGGTTTTAGCTTTGGTGGGTGTTGTTGCCATCGGGACCTCCTTTGATTGTTAGTTATCAGTCTCTGCTGGGACAATCCAGACCTGATCTCCCAAGCGTCTCTGGGCACTGGGGGGTCTCTCCCCTGGGGATGATTTCCATTTATCGAGAGCGTCTCTCAGGTGCTCTTCGTCACGGATACCATCCCCTTCATAGTCATATATGTAAACGTCTGATCCAACGTATGCACCTGCACACTGAAACAGATAGCGTAGAAAGGAGCTGGAAAGAGCCGTGTCCCACACAAACTCATTCCCGGCATCCCCACGCATTTTCAACCCTGGGATTCCTGTGTTTCTTTTGTCTATATTGGCCCAGATTTCCTCATTGCTCAGGTGCAAGAGTCCGTAACGTATCTGGTCGAGGTTATGGAAAAGGTCCCTTCTGGTGGACGCCATACGTTCTTGAATCAACGTCCTTCCCTCTTCTGAGGCTGCCAGAAGCGCTGGGTGGTCATCCTGGTGCATTGTATAATACGCTAGGAAGGGGCCTTCCCCTTCTGTAAGGATTTGCAGCACACGCTCCGCTTCTGAAAAAGCATCCTCCTTGTCCTTAGCGTAGACAATAATCGCTATGTCCATTGGCTCCGTCCTCCTTTCTCTATTTGGCGAACCTCTGTTGCCAGTTGCCCAGAATGTGGTCGGCCAGGTCCCCTACGTTACCGATGGCTCGATGGTCAGGGTCATCATCTTCGTAGGCGAGTAGATTAGCCATCAGCCAGCCCCGGTCAGGGCAGGGTATGGGCTGCTTCTCGTGGTGGTACATGATGACCTGCTCCAAGGCAGTCTTCACATCCTGATGGTCTTCATTCTCCATGTCCATGGGATACCCTAGCTGGGCCAGTTTTTCCGTCACCCTCGCGCACACATAGCGACAGTTGCTCATAGCTAAACCTCCTCGTCTTCGTCTTTATCGGCGACTTCCAGGCCCAGGGTCTTCTCTTCGAGAATAGCCGTTGTCAGCGCCTCGTGCCAATCATCACTCATGTTCCCATCCAGGTTGTCCTGAGCACGGGCAATGATGTCAGACCTTTGGTCTTCAGTAAGGTCGTCCCAGGCCGGCATGGAATCCTTGAGCAAGTCGCCTTCTTCGTTCATGTTGACATAGGCTTCTATGAGGTCCTCCACTGTTAGCACGTAGAGAACCTCATCCTGTGGTCTGGCCCAATCGGGCTTTTCTCCTGCCTTCGTGTACAGCCAACTCATGGTTTGATACCTCCTTTCGTTTCTACCCTCTGTTGGTAGAGATGATTGCAATTAGCTTCGGCTTTTCTTCGGTATTCACGGTTGTCTTCCCCTGGACAAGGCTCGTTGTAGTAAAAGGTGAACAAGTATTCTGTTCCGCACCGTTGGCAGGGTTCTGCCAAACTGCCTAACCCATACTTGTGCCCCTTGTCTGTCCTGGTCATACTACCTCCTTCTCCTTATAGGTTATAGCCCAGAAGCCTTGCTATGGGCCTCATTGTCCGAGAGGCCCTGGGCACGTAGAGCGTCATATCTGCGCTGCCACTCTATCCAGGACTTCATCTCTCGCCTGTCCTTCTTTGCGACGAAGGCCAGAATCTCCTCTTCTTCAGCCTCAGAGAGCTTCAGCCCCCATGTGATCTGTGCCAAGTGATTCCTGGCTATCGCCTCTACCTCATCTCTATCTCCACCTCCACACATTGTCCCCCACAGGGGTTCATAGTCATGGATAGGGTGGTGTGAGAGCTGAGCGTACTGCCACCCCTCCGTGGGAGTCCGCCAGCAGAGTATTTGCTCGCCCCGAAGGGTAAGGAGTATCGGTGTATAGCGGCCTTCAAGGGCCGCCTCTATCTTGAGGCTGGCATCCTTCCTGGCCTCTTTGAGGTTTGTACCCTCACCTTCCATCCCGTAGTATGTGATTTGCACCTTGTTAGCCATGTTTCACCTCCTGCTAGGTATTCTCCACATCCCTTATCGCATCCTCAATGGCATCGGCGAAGGTAAAGGTCCCATCACTGCAAAGGCCCTCCATATACCTCTCGGCCTGGTGGATGAATTTCTCCTGGGTCTCTGGGGGGAGTGAGTCCCATGCCTCCCCCAACCCCTCATCCCCCTTATCCTCCTGATCATGGAGTTCATTATATTTAGTAGCTACGTCATCGACTGTGATAACATAGACTACCCGGTCTCCCACTGAGACCCCCGGAATGTCGGGCTTAACCTCACTATGGACTACCCACGAGTTCATGTTTTCCCTCCTCCTTTCGTCTCTACCCTTTCGCCTCCTTCTGGGGGACTCTGACATCGCTTACTTCCCTCCTGTAGGTTTGCTCCCAATCTCCACGGCCTGGACAGCGATCTGGTAGCGCCGTCCGTTGGCAGAGACCTTGAAGTTCCCATAGAAGCCCCTGGAGCCTGTCTTGAACTCCTTGGTTCTCAGTTCCTCAGTAACGAGGGTCTCTCCCAGGTCGTCCTTCACGGTAACTTTCATGGTGGCATACCTCCTTTTTTAGTTTCGGAGCTTTGGTGCTCCCCTGGATACCCTATTTCTGGGATACCCAGGCCAGCATCAAAGCTGGCTAGTCTCTGGAGTGAAAAGACGGTACCTCTACGTGACGTGACTCGTCTATTACGAACCCTGGAGATGATGTCCTGTACTCTGTTACGTCAACCAGGAAGTACCGCATCTCTTTACTGGCATATTGGAAATTCTCCAGGAGACCTCCCCTGCAAGCAATCACTCCAACCATCCCTGTTGGAATAGCGGAGTTTGGGGCACCGGTGGCACCGAAAGCAGCAAGTGCTACGAGCTTATCCTTTGTGGCCTCCCGGAAGGCCCGATCCCTGAGCTTGAGTGATGTCTCAGGAGTGAGTGTCTCTCCTGTGACCTGCTGGTACTCATCTGGGTACCAGTCGCGCAGCACCCCCTTGGCATAGGCCAGGTCTTTAGAGAAGACATCAGGAAAGTGGAAGGCTACAATTGCCCAGTCCAGGTCTTCTTCATACCACCCGTCCTTTCTTCTCCAGCACTCTGCAACCTGGGCATTGAGGCTGGGGGAAAGGTGTATCCCACCATGCCCGGCGGTAGAATAGGTGATGATCCCAGGTGCCAATTTCTGGGAGCTTTGAGAGTCCCCCCAGGGAGTGTGCGTTGCCATGTCTTACCTCCTCTTTCAATTCAGCCTGGCTCATCGGCACCAGGAGGCTATCCCCGGTGGACAGGGCTTCGCTAACGCCCTGTTTCGCTAAATCCCAGGCTAGACATTGTGGGGGCAATTATCCGTGTCCATGAACGCTGTGTACCTTCCCCACTCAGCGTCATAGTTCCAATGCGTTTGACAATCGGGGCAGTCGTAGCAGACGTAGCCGAAGGTCATCTTCACCTGGCCATCTTGACTCCGTCCTCTGGACAGTAGCTCATTTCACTCCTCCAATAAATGCTTTTTTCAGGTGGGTGATGTCCCGTTTGAACATCTTCACCTGGTTCCTTGTCCACCCAGGGCAGAAGACGTTCAGATTGACCAGCTTCCCCTTCGGGAGCTTGTCAGGGGCGGTTACATTGGGCAGATAAACCGCCTGATAGAGAGTGTGCCCATTTGAACCTGTGGGGCGATAGCCTACAGTATGCCCCTTCCAATGAGCGAACAGGGCATACTGGGGCAGATAGGACTCCCTCTGCCGGGACCTCTCTTTGGCTCTGGCTTTCGCAGCCTCTACCTTCTGCCAGCATTGGTGGCAGTAGAGGCCATAGCGCCTGTCGAGCGGCTGGGGCCTATAGACACAGAGGAAGCATTTCCCCTTGCGTCTTATCTTTGCCACCTCCATTTCCTAGTCCTCCTGTTCATCAACTTCTTCGGATATATCTGGCTCCCCGAGGTGTTCCCCTTCCTCCACTATGACTGGCTCTATCCCAGATTGGAAATCACTTACCATGTCTTCGTGATAGAGTTCCAGGGCCTTCTGCGGCGATGACGCCTCTATAATAAGGACTGGGGATTGTAAAGCGACCTTGTATTTCTTCATGGCTTGCTCCTCCTGCGCCTGTCTCATCAGACCCAGGGTGGCGAGTCCCTGGACGACGGGCCGAAGCCCGTTTCGACTATGAAACGTGGTAGTAGTTATGACATTCCTTGTTACAAAACCATCCCTTGGAGTTGTCATACTTATAGAGAGTTCGCTTCCTCTGCCCGCACCAGTCGCAGATGTACACATTGGCAGGCGATGACTCTCTGGAGTGCTCTTCGTGGGTATATGGATTACCCCACGTGATTTTAGCCAATTTCTCCTCCTCTCTCGTTAGGGCTTCAGCCCAAGACAGTATCCTCTGGATGGCCCCACAACATCGTAGGAAATCCCTCGAAGCTGCGAGTCCTCCAGGGCATAGAAGCACCTGTTTCCACAGGTCTGCCATGCCCACAATTCCCCGGCGATTTCTCGTATATCCCATCTCCCTTTGTAGTCCTTCACCCCTTCATGGGACCCACACCACACACACCTGAGATGGATTAGCACTTTACGAACTTTCTTCACTCTGGTTGTTGGTATCATACTTACCTCCACCCCCTCTTAGACTTGGTCCCGCCTTGGCACGGGGCCTGGGGTTTACCTGGCCGTAGGCCAGGGCCTCACCTCTTTACGGGGAAGGCTACTCCATAGGCTCGTCCCCCTCCCTTTCATTCCATTCAGCGAATGAAGGGGGAGAAAATGGGACGATCTTCACATCCTTCATCCACCTGTACCCACACCTGGCGGTAGCATCCATCCTTCGGTCCAGGTGACTGAAGGATAGATCCTGCCTCCCCTCATCCCCGTTCCAGTATTCTTTCGGGGATGAGAACATCCGCCCCCCACATGAGAGGCAGATGACGTCATTTCCAGGCTGGCGGGCCTCCCGCCAGGTCGTTTCCATTTCATCAGTCATGTTACAGCTCCTTTCAGGCTAGGCGTTCCATCACACCTAGCCTGTACTTTACCTCTCTTAGCTCCTTAGCAGAGAGGACCTTCCCTTCCGGAAGTCTCTCAGTTACCTGGAAGACCAGGGCGCTATCCCCTGGCTCCAGGCGGACATACAGCCGCTGGGCTTCGACTTGGAAGCCCAGCACGGCGGACATTACTTCCGCCGTCCCTGGGTGTCCAACGGCGGAGGTCGCCGTTGCAAACTCCGCCACCTCCCCCTCCCTAGGCTCCCGGTACTTGTACTCGCCGAACTCGGCGAGTACCGGGCTATTAAGTAGGTATCTCATCTTCTCCTCCTTTCGTTCCCTTTTCAGTTTTACCTAACCGTTGGGATACTGCACTGGCCGAAGCATTGCAGAGATGATAGTGGAAGCGCTTCAGCCAGTGGCGTAACCCATTGGGGTGAGTTACACGTCCCCTTACTGTGAGCGTAGGGGGAACGTACGCTCAAGGCATTATGCAGTCATTTCCGTGACTACCAGTACAATGGGCCACCTGGATGCTACAGGCGGAAAGTCTCTATCCCCCCAGGTAGGTAACGGCCAGATGGGGCTTGCTACGTGCCCCCACCTGGTACGAGTCCCCATCTGCCCATAGGTAAACAGCCATTGCCTCTTATGAGGGTAGCTGGTAGGCAGATGAAGCCGTCGCCAGGTCGCACCGTGTGCTCTCGCTCCTTTGGGGAAGGAGCACAGCCTATTCTGGGGCTTTCGTGCCCAAGGAACACACTACCACGCTTTGGGTGGGGTAGAGTGTCATATCCACCCGTTCCCCATTCACAAGATACTCTGGCGGGGATTTACCCTGGGGAGGGGGTGTCCAGAGGCAGATTTAGTCCCTGCCCAAACTCCTACCTATCCCTAGCAGGATTGGGGCCACGGCCTGGTCTTTTGGGTATGCCGCTCCTGTGTTACCCTCGTAGTAGGGATAGCGTGACCTACCCCCACAGGTAGCGGTTCTCCTGGGCTGTCAGATGGCGACGGTTCCCCCTTAGCAAGCGCCGTGTTCCCCCGTAGGTGATAGATAGGCGAGTGCCTACCGGCCATTAGACGGGCCACGGGCTGGTTCAGGGTCCCCATCACCTGGAGTTTAGCCCAGGCGATTCCCAGTGGTTGAATCCAGTCCCCGTAGAAGTTTATTCAACTTCTACACCCTTAATACTGTTCTGAGGATGATTTTGATGTTCTAGTGGTGTTCTACTGAGTCACCACCACCACCAAAGTTTAAGGGTGCAGAAGTTTTGTTAGTCAACTTCTACACCCTTAATACTGTTACGAGTCTTAGTTTGATGTTCTAGTGGTGTTCTATCCCATAAGCGGCTGCCACTGTGTGGGATTCGTAGCAGCCCAATGCTGAAGCAATAAGCTATCATGTTTATTGCTCTTATCACCTCGGATTCGCTTTGCCACTATGTCTCGAACATATTGCGGCCAGCGCTTGTACACCTCAAGCGCATGGATGTTTGAGACCACCAGGGTCTCAAACTCTACGGCTGCCACCAGGACTTCCAGGATTGCGTGACCATCGCCATCCTGGATGTCACCTGTCAAGCCGTCTATGGAGATTAGGTGTTCTCCATAGTGGCCCTTGCGATGCCAGGTGTGCCAAATTTGGCTAGCCAATTCCTTAGCAACAAAACTGGCCTTCTGGACACTCGGAACCTTGCGCTCACACCATGCGAGCGCAATCCCTTGAACCATATCCTCTCGGTATTCTGGCGGCGAATGATGCCACCAATGGTTTAAAATCTTTATCAAGTCCTCTTGGGATAAGCCCAGGTGTCTTGATAAACCTTTTCCTGTTTCAGTAACATAGCTATTTGCGCTCATTTAATTCTCCTATCCAAAATTTTATACTCCACATAAATATTATCATAGCCGATGTACCGTTACAAGAGAACAATTCTTCACTTTTAGAAGTAGCTACTTTATAGCTCTGTCCAGGATGCTGTAGGAACGGCATATCTGAGGAATCAGGTAGATTGGTATGGGTAGGCTGTACAGAGAGGCCCTGTAGCGAGCTGGGAGACCCCTGGGCACACTCTCTTGCTCCTTTGACCGTCAGAGCGCAGAGCAGGTGCAGTAGCACCCCACCGCCATGCTACTGTCCTACCACGGTCTTCAGACCAGGCCACCTCCCGGAGGTAGGGGAGGTGTATGGGTGATGCCTGGAGCCTTGCCACACAGGCTCAATATAGGTCCGCTGCTCAGGCTGGGTGTGCCCAGGGATGCAAACTCTACACAGGTCAGCGCACGTGCGCGCCACCTGTGTCTACAATAATACCACGCTGTATCTCTGCTGTCAGTCATTTTACCCAACTCAGGTTTGCATAAAGTCCGTCTGAGGTGTCATAATTCTGGGGAACACTCACACTCATATCACACTTTTATCAAGAACCACCAGGTACTGAGAGACGGAGGGCACATGCAAGAAGCCGGGCTAGTAGGAGAACGTCTAGTGCGCCTGGAGACTCAGATTGTAGGTCTGCTGGCCACTCTGACGTCTGGTCAGGATGCTGCCAGGCAAGAGCGTGCTCTCCTATTAGAGAGTATGCGGAGTTTTCACCTGGATGCCAAAGAAGACCGTCAGAACCTGAGAGATGTGGTACTGGAGTTCCGGCAGTTCGTCAGAGATACAGGGCAGCAGGTCCTTGCTCTCAATCAGAATATCCAGGGGCTTCAGGGGCTGGAGCAAGTCAATAGCGTAATACTTCAGGGTATGCAAGAGAAGCTACAGACCATAGAGGGCCACACCCACGCTCACGAGGAGAACAACAACAATAGTCCTGGCTCTGGCCGTTCAATAGGACCTCTTCCCTTCAGAGGGGGGCCGATACGACGTGTCAGGGTAAAACGTCGTGATTTCCTGATGGGAGCCGTGGGTGCCATCGCTCTGGCGATTATCGAACTCCTTCGGTGGGGGATGTCCTAGGGATCAGGCCCCCTGTGGTTGTACAAGTGGGATTCTGTCGTCATAGTAGGCCCTGGCGCAGTTCACGCATACCAGTGCGCCTATGAATAAATCGAGCTGCACCAGACCATTGCAGTGGGGGCAACGTGCCTCTAAAGGAATGGCAAAGGGATTCTTTACAATCAGGGCCTGCTGTGTCTGAGGGCACACCCCCTGGTAGTAGGCTCTGACCTGGTACTGGAAGCTCAGGCGGGTGTCTCTGTCTAATCGTGGATCGTTTTCCCTGCGCTCCCTCCTCATAGTGGCTACCTCCATCCTTTATCTATTCGCCGGCAAACCGTATGGTACTACTCTTTCTGGAGACCCAGAGGATGATAGTTTCTGCTCCAAAGCTCGGACTCTCTCTATCAGGTCTTCATGGGACTTGCGCCAGAAGATCAATTCGTGGATAAGGTTGTCCTTCCCTGCCTCGGCCAGCTTTGTCAATATCATACCCTCGAGGGCTGGCATAGTGGGGATTTGGTTCTTTACCTCTTGGACCACAAGAGCCTTGACCGCCGCGGTAACCTTCGCGGCTACAGTCTGAGTGAACCGCTGCTCAAATTCAGAGATGATTTCATTTATCTTACTGTCCCAGCGATCACCCTTCAGATAGGGCTGTACGACCCCCTCAACTACTTCTTGCTTGATCCTGGGGTAGTCATTTTTCAGCATCTCTTCCAGATTAACCTGGAAGTGGTTCTCCGCTTGCTTTAGAAGACGTTCCACCCTCTGTTTGTTCACGGGTCCCCAGAAAGCCTCCATGACTTCCTTGGCTACGATAGCCTCTAAAAGATGTTTTGCTTCCTCGCTGAGAGCCTTACTCTGGAGCTCCTCTAAAAGTCCATTGTAGTCATTCATCTCTTTCACTTACTCCTTCCTATAAATGCCATCACGTGGCGGAGCTTGGCGTCGGGTTTGAACCTCATTGCATTGCCCCTCCCCTGACTGTCTCTGCCAACGCACGGGCTACCTGATACTGAACACCATTTCCAACCACCGTGGTCTTAGCTGCTTTCAGAAGTGCTGGAGCATCCCAATCGGGAAGCAAACCCTTCTTCTGCTTTCCCTGCTCACTCTCTGTCATAGGGGCGTTTTCAAACCTGCCCCTACTTTTTGCCAGTCTTTCGGCTTTGGAATCTCTCGCCATTCACGGCCATCAAGCATCGCTCCAGCAGCTTTTTTACCTACCCTTGTATAGTCACGGATACCGTATTGCTCTCTAGGATCGCCTGTACTTGGTAAGCCTTTCTTGTACATCTCTGAGGCATCCATAACACCAAGCCAAATTGGGCCGTCCGCAGGCTTTTGTCCACGAGGCAACCACGCTCCCCATTGCTTAAAGAAGAAGGGGACTTTTGCAGCCACGCACTGGTCTCGGATGCTCCTTACCCACTCTGGATTCATAGGTCGAGCACCAGGGCCACTCTCTCCACCAACAATAACCCACTGGATATGGTGGGGCGATGTGTCAGTACCTCGCAGTTTGTCTGTATGGGAACAGTAGTCACAACCCAACCACTCCGATAGGTCTAAAGGCCCTAAAAGTGGCTCGGCGCTGATGAAGCGGACTTTAGCTGACACCACTTCTAAAAGCTCCAGCCTCTGGATATACCGTTTCTTACCTATCTGCGCTGCCTCAATAGATACCCCAGCCCAGACGTTGTCAAGCCATTTGTGGTCCTCAAGCCACCAGACCATTCTGCCCGGGCGTTTGGTAAGTATAAGGTAGGTATGCTGAGGCGTAGCTTTGATAATATCCCAGGCTTCCTCCCGCCAGGGGTCTGCCTCTTTGACGAAGAAGTCACTGAGGGAGCAGGTGAAGATACGACGTGGGTCTTTCCACTTGAGAGGAGCATAAAAAGTATTACTGCTAGCTCTGGTGATTTCGCTAAAGTCACGGCCAGTGCGCTTTGCCCAGACCTCAGCGTAGCAGAAATCACACCCCGGAGATACATGGCGGCATCCATACCAGGGAGACCAAGTAGACTCGGCCCATTCGATTTTAGTTGTCTTTGCCATCAGGTGCACCTCTATCCTGTAATCCTGGCATGAGTGCGGGCATCTTCCCTGTTGAATAAGCCGCTGCGATCTGTGGAAGGATAAACTGCCCCACGGTCCGTCCATCAGGCAGTAATGTGAATGCCATGAACTCTTGTTCAAGGGTTGTGATGCCCATTTCAACTGCCTCCAATTTGGCCTGGATTATCAAGCGCAAAGCGCGCCACCGTTGACGCACAGCCTGGTCATAGGCTACCTGCTGCTGCCCCGGGGTCCGTCTTTGGTGCTTTACTTTTGTCCAGGCAAACTCCTCTGAGTTCGGGTCCGGTAGGGTGATTGTTATTCTGATGAACAAGCCTTTTATTTTGAATCCTGTCATAACGTGGTACGGTGACTCCCCAGAGACAAACTCATTAGCACCGTACCGCTTCAGGATGCGTCTTATCTCAGCCTGGGACTTTTCTACAGTGACTTCCGTTTCTTGTGCATACCTGGGGGTGGAGCGTTGAGCTTGAGTTGTCATATTAGCTATACTCACTCTCCTCTAACATCCGCTATAGCCTTGGCTCCTGCAACTGCCCGATAATGGCTTTTCCCATATCATCGGGGCTGACAAGCCCTATGCCCCTGCTGATAGCTTCGTTATCGAGTGTTAAACAATTGGGACAAAAAAAGATGAAACCGCCCTCCTTCTTTAGATACTGGATTAGGTCGTGCTTCCGAGACTCGATACATGTTCTCGGGTTAGGGATTTGTGCGTAAAGCCCCGCAATCCTCGCGGATAGAATAATGCGCTCCAATGATAGACGGTTTATCTCTTGGGCAATGGCGCGCAGAGATTCAACCCTGTTTTCTCTGAGGTTGTTTATTTCCTTTAGTTCCTCTGGGGTTATGGTGCGCAGAGATTGAGAAGACATATACTCCTTTCTTAGACATCAATAACGGGGTGGTTCTTCCACCTTTGCTCCGCTCTGATGCGGGGTAAGCAGCAATAACTTGTCCTAGTGAGAGGGGGAATCTCCCCTACTCTCCTCAATATCCCGGCCTTCATGGAAGCTGTACTTGAACTTGCGACCAGAGGCAGTTGTCAGGTTAGCCACAATATCCAGGGTGTTAAAGTGGCCCTGGGCCTGTAAGAGCTTCGAGATTTCTCTGACCAGGGCCCGGGGCCTGTTGTCGTCTCTATCGTGGTAGTCCACCAGGTCTAGGTCTATGGTAATCGTTAGAGTAGCTTTGTCAGGCATGAATACCCTCCTTATGTACTTTCTTTACCTGCTCACTCCTTATGCCCGTGACTCCGAGGCCAGCGCCTCCTCGTAAGCTGCCCAAGCAGAGGCTAGCGCCTCCTCGCGGGCTGCCTCGGCAGAGGATGCCGCCTCCTTGTAGACTGCATCGGCAGAGGCTGTCGCCCCCTTGTTCAGACTTTTCTTTCCCATAATCCCTCCTCTATTATCTACTTTCTTTACCCGCTCCCTTCCGTTCCGTAAACCCCTCCAGCCACCACTTCACCCTCCTGTGTGGTTCCTCAACCCGCCCGTAGCTCTTCGCCTTCGACATCCTGGGGTCTTCCCGTCGCTCTAGGCGGGCAGACCCATTCCGCACGAGAGCGGATTCTTCACGCTCCTTGACTCCTTTATCGTTCTCATAGAGGGTAACGAACGTCAGGGTAATGCCAGGGGATACCGCTGTTTTCAAGTCGTCGTGGACTCTCAGCCACATCTGGACTCTCCTCTGAGAAACTTTGCCACCACCTGTAGATTAGTATTGGTTTAATCAGTCCAGCTTCATCACGTCAAGCCATCCTGAGTAACTTATATAAGGCGTAGGCAGATTGGAGGGGTACGACTCCATTCCCAATGGCTTTAAGTCTGTCCACCCTATGGGGAGTCCCATCCTCCACTCCACGAATGTTGGACTGAGGGCACCACCAACTTGCACATCCAAAGCCTCGGAGTGCCGGAACTTCCGAGAAGCACTGGCATTGTTCTTCGCATCGTTGGCGGTTGGGGTCGAGAGCAACCCTGCCCGTGCCATTATGGTTAGCTGTCTCCCGAACCCGTTGCCGTTGCGATGCCTCGCCTTCTCCTTGATCCGTCGCCTTTCCCAACTTTCCACTGACTCCTTGTCGTTGGCCACAGAGGTGTTGGGAGACGGTAGAGGCAAGACACCACCACCGGTAACGGAGGTGTGGCGCTCCGACTTCGGCGGCAGATACACTATCCCATTTGCAGTCATACCCTTGTTCGGAAAGCTGCCCGACAACGGTTCCAGCATACCCGTCAGTAAGGATGCCTGGGACGTTCTCCAGCAAGACGAATCCGGGTCCCACCTCGCTAATGACTCGGAGGGTGTCGGGCCAGAGATTGCGTTCATCGGCTTCTCCCTTACGCTGGCCTGCTGTGGAATGAGGCTGGCAGGGAAAGCCTGCCGTAATGATGTCAACCAGTCCTCTAAATTGTTCCCCCCGAAAGGTGCGTATATCATCCCAGATTGGGGCGTCGTCAAGGAGTCCGTCTTCGATTCTCGCCTTGATGATTTCCTGGCAGTACGGTTCTTTTTCGACATAGCACACCGTCCTTATGGGGAGTCCTGCGAGTCTCAACCCCAGCGTGAAGCCCCCGTAGCCACTGAATAGGCTCAGTTCATTCATTTGCACGGTTCTTCTAAATACCGAATTGGCTTATCCCAACTCTGGGCATACTCAATCTCTCGGCGGGTAGACTCGCCAATATACCCACCCACATTCAGCACAAGAATCTCGTCTGAAAAGTAAATCTTCCATAAGTGAAGATTATCGAACATATCCTTCACAGTCTTCATCTTTACTGTAGGGCCAAAGAGTTGGTGATCAGTTTTAACGTCACAACCGATTGTGAGTACAATGTGGCCTTTCAAGGTCTCGTTCAAGTTCGCATCCTGAAAAGCCTCCAGAAATCGAGTAGACCCACACAAACAAACTACCTTCGGTCTATCCTGTATGTCTGTCTTACTTAACATCAGGTATCTCCCTCCATAGCCGTCCATCAAGCATTGCTTTATCGCCACCCCGCTTGTCAGGCCAGCCCCCTAGCTGTTTCAGGAAGAAGGGAACTCATTTTCATCAGGCATGTCAACCTCTCCTTCCCTATATATGTGGCCCTTCGACTAAGCTCAGGGCGAATATATTGCAGCCACAGGTTTTAAACCGACGGCACCCCCGTTTGAGGTGGTTCCTGCGATGATGGGAACAGTTCGCACAGTATGTCTCTGTCAGTTGCATCGTTCTGTGAACCTTGCGATACATCCGCTCTCTGGGGCGGCGTGTCCGCTTTGCAATCTTGGTGCTCATATTATCTCCTATCCTTTCCACAATTTGGGCACTCGGGGAGTGTCAGGTTAGGAATACCGTTGTCGGAGAATCTCTAATCTGTCAAACGTGTCCAGCCAACCCAGGAAATTATCTATTCTTCCTGGGTGCACTACACAAGCGAAAACATAGGCCATCCTATTCCCGTCTCCCACCTGCCGCAGGCTCTCCAACCATCGCTTCTGGTCGGGAGAGACCACACCCCTCTCGCCCTTAGCCTCTACAAACACCAGATACGGCAGTTTGAGGAGCACCAGATCAGGGAAGCCGTTGCCAGATAATTCGTCCTTCGGATGGCGCTTCCGAGGGTTGACAAGACGACTATCAGGGACGCTGTAGGCCATCCATCCCCTGGCCTGGGCTGCTTCGATGATGGTACCCTTTACCTCGGCTTCGGTCATGATGTCCTTGGCCTCTTTGTATTCGGTACGGCTCTTAGACATGCGCAAACTCTACCTCCTTATTCACCGTTTCATTTACGGTGTTTGAGTGAAAGAAGGAAGTCCATCTGTACACGTTGCCAGGGCTTATATTCTCAGCCTCCAGAGTCTGTATAATCTTCTTGATAACAATTTTCTGCCAGGCCCCCTTGGCCCTTCTAAACACAGTGGGGAAATATAATGATGGGTCAGGGTCGTAGAAAACCCCCGCCAGGTACCAGGTGCCTTTCAGCTTTCTCTTACTCTGACTTTTCTTCAGCAGAAACTTGATATTCACAGCCTTTATACCTTGCTCTTTCTCAGAGGTGAAAAGTTCCGCGTGGAGATAGACCTGACAGTAGAACTGGTATATATCTCTGCCTCCAGCAGCGTCTTTGTCGTACACCTCCTGGCTATCACGCGTAAGTGTCCTATCTATATTGGGCATTGGGCTTCTCCTCCATCGGCTTTGTTTGGAACCAGGTGCTCCATCCTTTGACATCTTCCACAGATACGTGATGATCAGCCAGAAGTTTAGCTAGAAGGCCATCGGCCACCGCAATCTTGATACTTCTGCTAATCCTGTCCCTCAACTGATCGGGGTAGTTTACCATCAGGATATGCCACTTCCCTTCAGGGTATCTTCTTATCAAGACTACCTTGATAGGGACAGAGTAAGACGCTTCCCCCTGCTGTGCAGTAAATCTATTTTTAGGATGTACCCAAATGGGGAAGACCACCTCAAGTTGCTGAGTAGAGGGGCCTGGGCTATCGCCTGAATGCTCTGGTAGTACGGTCATTTTCTCGAACTCCCTTTTCCACTCCATGCAGGCATGACTGATTTTGCTCCCTGGTACTTCGAGTGCAGGTCAGGGTGTCCGTAGAGCCGGTCACATGGACTCGATAGCTCCTTAAAGGCTATCTGGCAGATATACATGCCAGGCTTGACATAGATGGCCCGACTACTCATATTTGTCACCTCCAGGGTCAGCCTGCCGCGCCAGCCTGGGTCCACCTTCCCTGCGGTACAGTGGATGATAAGGCCCAATCTCCCCAGGGAGCTTTTGCCAGTGAGCTCACCAGAAAGGTTGGAGCAGAGCGTCACCATCTCCAGGGTCTCTAGGAGATAGAACTGCTTGGGCCATATTGCGACTCTTTCTACCATGGTATCACCTAGCATCATTCCCGAAGGCGGATTCCATGCTTCAATTAAATTAGTGGGGTCTAAGACTTCATAGAAGTATCTGCTTCCCAGCCTCAAGTCCACGCTGGCTGGCTGAAAGGCCATATCTTCGGGCATCGGGTCAAACACCAGGTCACCCGAAGCTATCCTGGCCCTGATGTCCCTATCAGAGAGTTCCACAGGTCCCTCCTTCAGAAGAGTCAGCCATATTTTCAGTTTAATAAAGTGGATTCTCCGCCAGAACCCCCACGTGCCACGCCAGCACTCGGGGCAGAGGTAGTAACCAAAAAGGTCTGAGCAGCCAGTCCATGCGACTTCACTCTTCTCTCTCTTCTGAGACCGACGGCGGTGCCTCTTTAGCAGCGCGGCGGGCCCTGGGCGCGCCGGCGGGGAAGGCCCGCCCCAGGGTGTCGATGGCCTCGTCAATGTCCTGGTCACCCAGGGCAGAGACGGCCTCCTCCAGGGTGGTTTGCTGCTCCTGGAGCCTGTCGAGCCGATCCTGGTTAGGCTCCTCTTTGTCATCTTCCAGGGAGACTGCCTCTTCCACCTGGTCCAGCCAGCCCTGGAGATCAGCCTCCAACCGCTCCAACTCCTGATCTACCTCGGGTGTGTCCACATCCAGGTTCTTGAGGTTGCGCAGATGCGCCACGAGCTGCTGGGCCCCCCGCCGTCCAGGACGCTGTGGGAACTCGAACGGTGGGATGACTGGTGCTGGTGGTGGCGGTGCTGGTGCTTCCTCACTCTTCCGCTCTCTGAGAAATATGAAGTCCGAATATGCCGTATTCAAGTCATCCCAGGCAACCGTCTCTCCTCTCCCCTTAGCGGTGAGGCTATAGTAGTTGGGCCCTACCTTCACATCTCCACCTTCGTCCAACCACCTCAGCTTGTCGCCGAGAGTCCCTGGGGCCGCAGGGTAGAGCACCCTGGGATTGTCTGATGGTGGGGGAGCCTCGGAACCATCAGGCAAGACTCGTTCCAGCAGTCCCAGGTAGCGTGCCTTGGCAACCAGTTTTGAGAAGCTCTGGTAACTCATACCCCTCTGCCTTATCTGGAGTTTCTTCGAGGCCACGTCTCCCTTCGCTACCCTGATCGCATCCTTATACTCCCTGTGAAGCTCGGCGACAGAAGCCCTTGTGACCATTACCCCGCCTACTGGTATGGTCCCACTCAACGCGGACTTGATAATGTGGCCTGGTCTGATGCTGGTAGGTGGCATATCTATCTATTTCTCCCCAAGATTCCCAGCCTGCTCAGGGGCACCTTCTGTTTGAGTCAATCTCCGCAACAGGAGACCCCTGGTCGTGAAGTAGTTCTCGATTACCTGGGGTATCATCTTGTTGTGAGCAATGGCAATCTCTGTTATCTTAATCGCCAGGGCCTGGAGCCCTGGTAGCTCGGAAGGAAGAGGGCGAACAATATGGATTGATGAGATTCCAGCACTGGCGGCGGCAAATGCCTCTGTTAACCGCTTCCTCGTCGCAACGACTTCAGGTGTGAGACCAGACATTATCGTATAAGACGCCATCTCCCTCTGGCGAGCCTCCTCCTCCGTGGCCATCCCCTCTACCGAGAATCTGTCTACCACCCAGTTCCTCTGCACAGGCATGGAGAAATGATCAGGGGGACTAGAGGTAGCTGCCCGACGCTCCTTGTACATTTGGACAGCCCTCCTATCTGCCTGCCTCAGAGTTTCGCATTTAGTTGCTGCCTTTTCGTTGGATACCCAGATGCTGTCAATGCTCCCGAAATCTAGCTCTCGAACAATGTAAACCATCATCTTAAGAGGGACCTCCTTCTCAATAGCCACTTCAGGTATCTGGGGAGGCAAGTGACTCATCATGTGACTCTGCCACTCCGCATAGACGTTGAATGTCTTATTGCAAAAAGAGCAAAATAAAGGGCTTGATGTCATTCTATCTCCCTCCTTAATCGTCATTATATTCTTGGTGCGGGCACTTCTTTTCTAAGGTCTTCAGGGGTTAGCCTCCCGTAGATGCTCATGGTCATCGTAGGGTTCTTATGCCCCAGCAAGTAACCAATGATGCCCCAGTCCACAGGGGGGTCCTCTTGCCTGAGATGGACTGCTCGGCTATGCCTCAGCATATGAGGGTGGAAGTTCTTGATACCCGCTTTCCGTGCTGTCCTTCGGAACTCTGGGTATACGTCTTGATATGACCAGTCTCCAAAAACCTTGAGGTGGGTATCCCCCGCACGGACTCCTATCCATTCTCTCAAATACGAGAGACCCCATTCCGAGACCGGAACCTTCTCCTCTTTGCCTCCCTTCCTTCGGACCGTGATGAACCCATCCCAGTCCACCTGGTCTACCCTGACCCCCAACACCTCGCCGATTCTGGCTCCTGTGTCATAGAGCAGAGCCGTCAGGCATTTCATAACCGCCATATCACAGGCGTCCAGGAGCGCTCTCACTTCCTGGAGTGAAAGATATTCGGGGTCGCTACGCTGCACGGGCAGATGCTCCAGCTTCCCGGCTGGCACATGCCGCCAAGAGAGATACCTCCTGAGCGAAGCACTTATTACCGCCAGGGTGTTAGCAGCATTGCCCTTCACTCGCTGACAATGCCAGATGTATGCCTGAGCATCTTCAACAGAGGCTGGCAGGAGACCCTCCGACCAGGCTCTGTAGCTTAATAGGACTCCCCGATAGCGCCTCTTGGTTCTCTCCTCAGCCTGGATGTCTGCCAGGAACTCTTCAATCTCTTGGGATTCAGTCATACCTCTCCTGCTATAACACCTCTGAATGACAACTGAATTATACATTCGTTTTCTAAGGTTGTCAACATTCAGAAGATATGGTATTATAGGCATAGCATCTATAAGGAGTGGACTGTCTATGGCAGTGACAGGGACTATCGAAGTCCCCGGCTACAGGTGCTTCAGATGTGGGCATGTCTGGCAACCCAAGAACAAACTGACTCGCCCTACGACGTGCCCCAGGTGCAGGAGCCCCTACTGGGACCGACCCGCAGCGGCAAAGCGAGTCAGGTAAGGTAGGTATGGTATAATCCACCTATGACTATGAGGACTCCCGATGACCTGTTTCGCGCTCTCGCAGAGGATGTGAAAAAGGCTGTCCAGAAGGAGAAGGAACGCCTTGCCGGGACTCATGGCGTCAACTCCTACGCAGGGGAGCTTTTCTATACTCTTGTCGATGGGTTCCTTGATAGCAGGTTCCCCCCCCAGGAGCCATCCTCTACCACCTCACCAGCCGCAGACCTTGACCCCTATAATATTCTGGGAGTAGCAAAAGGTGATTCACTTGAGATGATCAGGGCGGTCTACCGAGCGAAGGCCAAGTACCTCCACCCTGACAATGTGGCAACGGGAGACCAGGTAGCCTTTATTCGTCTGAAAGCCGCTTACGATAAGATTATCCAGGAGCGAGGAGGGAGCGCTAAGAGCGAGCCATGAGAATACCCATTGATATGAGAAGGGAACTTGAACCGTTCTTGAGGGGTAGGTCCCTGGACTGGGACTCCATTGAAGTTGACCTGGTGGCGATGTCCTATGTCTATATGGAGATTCCAGTCCCTCATGCCCTTGTCAAACGCTCCGTGATGCTAGTTACCGCAGAGGGCAGCGCCAGGGGCCTGAAACCTGTAGGTATGACCATAGCCCAGCACATTTTCCTGGATAAAGACCATGCGGACTTTGACACGGCTGCTGGGCTTGCTCTCCTTGTTCACGAGCTGGTCCACGTTGACCAGTGGAAGACGGACCTTAACTTTGACCGCCACTACCAGGAGATGGCAGCGCAAACCCCCGATGATACCCCTTGGGGGAACCCCTACGAAAGGGAGGCATATCTGGCGGAGAGACAAGCCTACTGTGGCTATGTGGCTATGGGAGTCCCGAAAGGCAGGTGGACACCCCTGGGTATCCACCTATGGGGGGCGTGCTAACGGCAGCGTAAAGGGAGGTGACAAAATAAATGGTATGCGATTGGTGTTTCCATTTTGGAGAGCATTGGATATGTGAGCAATTCCCGAAGCGATGGTGCAGGTGTTCCCACCATTCCCACGCTAGAAAGTAGAGAATATGGTTTGGGTAAAACGAATAGGCACTCTTGTTAAGGGCCTATGGAAACGGGCGATCTCCTGGATACGAGACCTCGGCGACCAGTTTGCAGAAGCTGACCTTAAAGACCGTCTGAAGAAGCCATAATAGGCTGCTGGAGCCTGGCCCGCACTGGCACATCGAAGTGACTGAACCCACCCCAGCCGAACATCTTCTGCCTCCGGGAGGATGTGCTGATAAGGGGTGGCAGCACCTGTACACTACCCCACCCGAACTTCTCGATAACCCTTCGCCCGAAGTCCAGGTCTTCCCTGCATCTCTCGGTGATCGGGTTGCAATTCTCGTCATAACCACCTACAGCCTCAAAGACACCTCTCCACACAGCAACGCACCTGGTGGTATTCCACTTCGGCCTGAATATCTGCGCGGCATAAAGCTGCACGTTCCACCTGGTAGAGTCGTAGATGGCCTCTCGAGGATGCACCAGTGATACAGAAGGAGCCTCCAGAACGCTGACGGCCTGTTCAACAAAACGACTGGAAAGGATGACATCAGCATCCGCAAACACCAGGATGTCTGCATCACTTGCCCAGGCTGCTGCCAGGTTCCTGCTAGCTGAGATGTTTCCCTTGGCAACCCTGAGCACTTTAGCACCGAGTCTCATGGCCATGAGGCTGGTACTGTCACCAAACTCTGAGCAGTCAGCTACTACCATGCTATGGAAGGACTCGGTCTGGTTCCTGGCCGATGTGAGGAGGTTGCCAATATACTTCTCTTCGTTGTATGCGGGGACGCAGAGCGAGACCCGGTGTCGAGGCGGGACTCGGTAGGCGGGGGGAGCGAGGCCAGAGGTCCCTTCTTTTAGAGCATTGTTCGCAGCCCAGAGATAGACCGCGCCCAGGCCCAGTCCTACACCCGCAAGCACAGCAGCTTTCTTGACCACAGGTTACTCCATCAGCTCAATCGCTGGGTGATGTTCAATATGGGCATCTTCACACCCTCCCACACATCCAGAGGTCGGAATGAGGTGGGTGCCATAGTTATGGTGATGACGTTATCAAAGGAATGGTCAATAACGTTCTGGACAAACTCCCCAGTTATAGTGCCTAGCTGAATAAGCTCCACTTTTATATCGAAGGTCACTTCAGCCTCAGCTTTCCAGAAATCGTAGGCTGCCTGACTAGCTTGAGGGCCTGGTATCTCCCACGACATGAAAGCCTGGACCAGCTCCCCCGGCTGCACGATGAGAATCCCTACAGATGAAACGGTGACCACACCTGCTGCCCCGATCTTCTCGTACATATAGTTTTGTATAAGCCCAGGTCCGCCTCTGTCTTCCCGTGGATTCCATTCAAACCAGTCCTTGTTCCCTAATAGCTTCTCTTCCTCCATCCTGAGTCTCATACCCACTATCCCAGGGGTGGTGCCATCATTCCGCACAAGCCACCCCACAGCCACGTTGATACCAACTGCATGGAGAACCGATGTCTTCCCTATCTTCGTATGAGAGCGGGGATATACCGGTAGGTAAGACACTGACCGCACTGCCATGTTAGACTCCTCCTACGAAAGCGTGGTCACCGTCAGCGTGGGGAGGGTGTCAACCACAAGGACAACACGCTTTTCTTTTTCTTTTTCTTTTTCTTCATCTTCATCTTTGCCGGCCCCCCTAGAGGTAAGGACGACAACAGCCCCAGCCACGGCAGCAGCGACCAGGGCCAAACCTATCAGCTTGCTGCTCTCTTCAGGCACGCTGTCCTCCCTTCTGACGGCGCTCTCCCAGGAAGTAGAACCCAGCCACGGCTACTACACCAAGGAGTATGATGGTCCCCAGTTTGCCAATCCCCAGAAGTCCAGCCACACCACCTCCTCTGGTGATAACCACACCAATGACCGCACCCAAGAGCACCAGAGCAGCTACGATAGCCAGGATAGCTCCTGCTCCCAGCACAACCTGAAACGCACCAGGATATGGAGAAGTAGAGCTAGCATGTCTGCTGGAAGGGGCCTCGTGAAAGCCCGTCCGATCCAGCGTACCCCGCACCTCACGCTCTGGCTCACCGGCCAGGAGGACGGTAATCTTGTATCTGTCTATCTTCGGGCTGGTATCACTCTCTATCGTATAGCTCAACACATTGTCCCTGAGCGGCGGGAGGGCGAGGGCAGTATCCAGATGAAGCGCAATAGTACCTATGGCCGGGAGGATGCCAAAGTGGAAGGGGAACTCGAAGGTGGCGATGGTTGTCTCACCTCTGTAGGTACGGGAAAGGTCATAGACACGCTCCCGCCGAAGCTCAAACGCGGCGGGCCACGCTGTTTCAGCCTTCTGCGTGACAAAGGCTACAGTCATCCTGCCCCTCCTACAGATTATAAAGGCCGAACCGTCAAGCTCAGGGCATGGGTCCCTATCGCCGTGCCCGCACCATCCACCATTTTCAAATCGAGGCCCAGGGTCTCCCCACTGAAACCTGGAGGAATAGGCTCATAGAACAGTGTCACGAGCTGCGCAAGATTCCCCCCGACACCGGCACCGGCTGGCACATTAACCAGTGGCCCTGTCTTCAGCACATTCGTACCAACAAAGAGCTTTAGCTGGGCCTGGCCAGCCCCATCCCCTGAGTTAGAACACTCCCATGCTGCAGCCAGGAACTCCCCCACGCTTTTGGTAATGGCCTGATGCGAGTGGGGAGCCCAGACGGTCTTGTCCTTTGCCGTGACAAAAACTACGGTCATATGGGACTCCTATGCGAAGGTCGGGTCGCCAGAGGGGGCCAGGATCGGAATAGCGACGTATTCTATAATGTTTACAGGGGCACTGTGTGATCCAAGCTCAGTCGTCCCCTGGAACATCTTCACTGTGTATGTGTGACCGCCAAGGGATGTGGTTCTTGGGAGCGTATAGATTGCTGTCATGGTAACAGTAGCATCTGCTAGGATTGAGACTCCGGCCGCTGTAAGAAGGACAGTAGTCCCTTCGTAAAGAACGAGATGTGCTATACCCGCAGCATCACCACTGTTTTTGCAACTCCAGGAGCATATCAAAAGGCGGCCCCGCTGCTTATCGAAACTCGCCTGATGAGTGTAAGGGCCACGCTGCCCAGACGCCCAGACAGCTTCGCCATACGCATTGAGCAAGCCCTGCTCCTTAGATGTCACCCTGTCAACTGCCATATCTTGCCTCCTTTAACTGAACGTCGGTAGACCCGCCGCGTTTAACAATGTTGTTGCCCCAGAGATCGGGAATGTGGCAGTCTTAATATCCACACTTCGGCCACCCTGGTCCAGAAGCTCCAATGTTACACCCAACGCATCCCCAGGCGCAGTGCTGAATATCTTGCTCCTTAGCTCGACAAAGAAGGGGGCTGCCCGCGCATCCACAGCCATACTTTGTGTATCCGAGTCTATGGGAGTGGCCACATTACCACGGAACTGGGCGACACTGAGCTTTAACGTGCCCATCTGCTCGCCCTTTATTGTCCCATGCACAAAGATTCGGTTCAGACCTCCACCACCCCGTATATCAATCGTAATCCCCTCCAGGGTGAAGAGATTACCTCTCATGTTCTGCAAAATGAAAACCCCCAAGAGGGCTCCCCCTCCAGCCAGGGCCCACATCCCCAGGTTCTTAGCAACCATCTTGTCCCCCTCCAGACTCCCTGCTACCTCTCTACGATGATAGCTCGGAGGTCTCTGATATGGATAGTATTCTCGCTCGGCGACTCTGGCCGGTAGTTTGCCGACAAAAGAAGCGATGCCGTGAAGAGGGTTGCGCCAGAAGGCCCCTGGTCAGCCGCCAGAATCCTGACCCTGGCAGAGTATGAGGTCCATCTCCCGTTCTTCGGCATATCGAGCACACCTATAACGGCTGTGCCACCTGGATTGTACCATAGTACCGAGCGGGCATTGTCCTCTGGGTTGCTCATAGGTACAAGGGCGTCCCACTCAAATTTCACCACACCCCCCTTCACAACAGCATAGTTCAGGTCCAGCATCCCCCCGGCGAAGCTCTCTCCAACCAGCCCGACGATACCAAGAGCCTCCCTGCCATCCTGTATGTTCGTGGTAGGGGATATAAAGCGGGAGTTGAATGGACGCATCAGAAAGATGTCATCTTCCTCACCTACCTCCCTCTGACGGCCCCCTCTCGTTACAGCCACATAACCCAGGATACCTGCTATCACTATAGCTGGCAGCACTACCTTAGTATTCATTGACTGGTCGCTCCTTTCCTGATATAACCCCATTATACAGAGTTTTTAGTCTTTCTTCACACATCTACACTCCCCTGGAAGAGGGAGAGGGTTTTCAAGTAGGCATACGCCGCCCGCAGGGGTGATTTGCCTTCAGGCAGAAGGGCGGGATCGGAGAAGAACCTGGTAAAATCACCCTTTTCACAAGTGAAGCTAAGGTCGGGTAAAGGTGCGGCATTGGCATCTTTCGCTTCTTGACTTACGAATCGTTCAACTGTTATGTAAGCAAAGGTCTTCCGTATATCTACAGCGATCACTCTTTGATACCCAGTCCCAAAGGTCACACCGAATTCTCTAATCGCTGTTCGTAAAGCCATTTGAGATACTCCTCCCTTATCCTCAGATAGTTTTGGGTTTCCCACTCAGCACCGGTGCTGCGCCCCCCCACTGTGCGGTAGCGGCACCTCCATCTGCTGCTGCAAAATCGTCGAACAAGGTATTGGAACGGGAACGTACTCCCCCTCGCAGAAGGCCCGCCAACGATGTATCAGTGACAGGGCCAACACGGAGAGTACCATTCTGGTAGCCATTCAACACATCGTCGGCAGAAACATCGCACCTGTAAGTGTCTCCAGAGGTATGGGTAATCGTAGTGGGGCCAGCGAGGTCGGCGAGTGACCCGTTGACTATCTCGTGGATGCCGACGGTTGTCTCAGTCCGAAAGCCAAACCCCTGATAGTCCTCAGTCCCAGCAGCGTCCGTACTGTTCCGTACCGTAGGCCCATCACGGTTGAGTGTCTGCCCTGTAACGGACATTACCTTAATCTCGGCGTAGTGAGCATCACTGTCCAGGGCATTAGCCATACGGCAGTTAGCCAAGTCTCCATTCTGACCACGAAGCTGGTTAGTGAGGATGGACATCCCTCCCCCGACAACCTCTACCCAGTTCGCTCCCAAATCCCCACTATCCGCACGGTTAAAGTCATCAGTGAAAGTTGCCAGTCCATCGCCGAGAATATGGCATACCTGATTGAAAAGCAGATTCAAGTCTCTGTTAGAGAGATTATATTTCTCACCAAACTTAATCAGCGACTTGCCCCGAAGCCTCCACTCCAGAGCTTCATCCACCATTTCTTCCCATAGGCTCACAGGGCTACCGCCACCAACAGCGGCTATCCGAATGACAGGCTCGATGAGGGAGATGCGGTAAATACCTCCACTGCTACGAAGGGGCCTCCACTTGCTTCCATCAGTCCTTGCATGGACAGTCATCAACTCATACATGATTCGGTCAAAGCGTGACGCTGTGAGAGTCACGCCCAACTGAGATTCCAGGGCTGCTCTCCCTGCCAGGGATACTGTCTCTCCTGGACTGTCAGCGAGTTTCACAACCCTAGGGTCGACAAACCCATCTATCGCACGCCAGAGCACCGCTTTACTGCTAGGAATGTCTCTCGCCGGGCCAAAGCGCATGATGGCCGTCTGGCCTCCTGCTGAAGCTCCCACAGCCTCATAGTGAGGGAAGCGTATGTCGTCTTTCACTTCTACCAATGAGCTGAGGTAGTATGGCATCAAAGTCCTCTATGCTGTCGTTACTGAAAACTCTACGAATACCTGCAAGTCCTGTTCTATGCGCTTCGCGTGGTCAATTGGGTCAATATCTACAGTGATGTAGTCGCCTTCGTTAGTCAGCTCCTGATTCAGCCTGCGCCTCAGCTCCTCTAATCCTATTACCTCATATCTCAGCGCCATGTTTTATCACCTACCCTTATGCCGTCGTTACCGCAAGCTCTACGAATACCAGCAAGTCCTGTCCAGTGACCGTGCTGCCTACCTGGTCTACATCTGCTGTGAAATACTGACCCTCACTAATAGTCGTCACATCCATATTGGTGACTCGGCTGCTGACAAAACCACTTATCGCTATACTCGGACGGTTCGCCTGAGTCGTGAAAATAGTTGTGCCATTGATGTTTACGTCAACCAGGATAGCCGCACCGGTAGGGGCCACCCCTGCGCTAATCCACACCCCATCTATCCTCCACACCCTTGTCCCTGGGCCTCGCATGTAGAAGCGGTGTGTCCCTGTGGTGACTGCCAGGTTCACGCCTTTCTCTGAGGACCCTAACACAATGATTTGCGGGATTACCTGCCAGCTTGGGTCAGTGCCATCGCTCCAGAGCACCCTGCCAGCAGCCCCTACCGCTAACCTGACCCATACCGGTGTGGAGTTCCCTATAAGCAGATTACCACGGACCACTACGCCTGACGCAGCAGGTATCTCTGTCCAGACATCGGGTCCGACCCCTGTGCATACCTTCTCGACAGGTGGAGTCAGAGATGTGTCCGTCCAAATCAGACCCAACCTGGCAGTCGGTGCTGTGGTCTGCACATAGTTTGCCATTTAGGTCAACCAGCCAAATGCCCTCAACGCATTATGACTTTGCGCGAGTGTACGAGCCAACTGATAAATGTCGTTGCGGATGGCAGCAGCATCATTAGCATAAACGGCGAGATCGGTAAAGTTAGCGATGGTATCATCCGTACCACCCGATGTTACGCTGTTAGTCAGGTTGGCTCCACCTGTCTGCCGGGCCACTGGGGTAACACCGAAGACCCCGATACGGCTTGATTGTGTAACCACGAACCTGTCAACCCCACCACTCTGAATGTGGAAGCCAACTGTATTATCTCCGGTAGCCACCATGTTCATAATGAAAGAGGCAGTGGTTTGAGTGGCGCGGAGGTCCTCAAACCTGAATGTGCCCTGGGCTGCACTGTAACCATCAGCAGAAAAGGTTATAAGAGGGCCATCAGTCGGTGTGGCACTAGCGTTTCTGACTATCAATGGGTTAGCTACGACCAGCATACTACCAACTACATGAAAGACGTTGGCTGGCGTGGCTGTACCAATTCCAATACGAGATGCACTGGTGTCAATGTAGAACAGGTTTGTGTTTACAACTAGGTCACCAGTGGTCGCCAGGGTGACAACCAGGTTTTGACCTGCCAGGGGAGCCAGGGTAAGCGCACCGGCTGTGGTAGTGATGCTGGTAGCCTGAGCGAAGTCCAGCAGTCCAGCGGTGTACGTGACCTGGTTGACCCCATTGATGCTCAGGGCAAACCCTGCTCCAGTGGGCGCATTGAGGTGCAAGAGGTTCGTTGCAGCGTTGTCTCTTCCTATGGAATAGGCAGTCGCAGTGACAGCAGCCCCTGCCCCCCATGTGATATGGTCGGTGCTCGGTGGGAACCCCGCGAAGCCCATTTGCCCATCCTAAGTCGGCTATTATGTGGATTTAAGTGTTAGAGACCCGCCCCCCTGCTGCCAGTTGTTCACTTGCCACAGTTTTCTTGGCAACTTTCAGGGCTTCTATCTCCTCAATATGTATCTTGGCACCCTCAATCTCTAAGTCCTTCAGCCTTCCCTTGACAGGCACAAGGTTCATCCCCAACATCTGAGGCCCCAGTGTAGGGTCCTCTAGCTTCTGGATTACCCAGTCCCACTCCGCATCTTCTAAAGTGAGAAGGCCCTCTGTCTCCGCCTCTGCTATTGACCTTAGTATCTGACTATACAGCCGCGCTCCATGGACAGTGTCCTGGATTTTTAGAGACTGGGTGGGGAAGCCCAGGATCAACTCGAGTATCAAGTCAGACACAGTGGCTTCTTTTGTAACCACTTTCTGAACATTCTGTACCTCAAAGACAATATCACCTACTTCGTTCCGTACAGGTACTCGAAGCGTAGCTCCAGTAATAGAGTAGAGCCTTTGATCGTTTACCCATCTCATGGACTAGAAGCTCCTGGCACTTAGATTTGAGTTGGTACTATTTTACCACAACTCTTTATTGCGCACTCGGTTGTAGAGCCGTAGATACCCATTGGTCATTTCAGCAATGGAGAAGTTTTCTTCCACCCACTTCACACGCACCTGCGGGTCATCATCATGCAGAGGGAGACCATCCAGAACATACTCTATGTCTTCCAAATCGTCTTCGACGAACCCGCTCTCACGAGCGACCACCTCCTTGACCGATCCTCTATTCAGAGCGATGACCAACATTCCACATGCTTGAGCTTCTACCAGAGTCAGGCCGAAGGGCTCATCCCAGTTAGGAGTGAAAAGGAGCGCCTGGTGAGTCTGATAAAGCTCCACGGTCTCCTCCCGTGGGACCCCCGGGAACATCCGCACAATGACCTCATCAGCCTCCTGGCGGCATCGGTCAACGTAGGCGGGGTTGCTGACCATCGTAGTATCCCCATAACAGTCCAGAGGGATTTTCTTTCTTTTGCAAAGCTGCATGGCTTCAAGGGGCCCCTTCTCCGGGGTGTATCGCCCCATGAAGAGCAGCCGGCTACTACGCGGCTTCAGAGGGTCGCTCGGAGGCTTGTAAAAGGTCGTATCTATGCCATTATAGACATACTCAACCGACACACCCAAGTGCATCGAGAGCCTTCGGGCATGATCACGGCTCAGTCCAACGAGACAGGGGTGCTGGACAGGAGGTGGTGACCCCCAAATTGAGGGATCAGTATGGAAGGTCTTTATGATCGGGAGCGGTGTGTCAACCCCGATGCTGCTTATATATACCCAGGCCCCAAAGCTATGGTCATGAATGATGTCAAACTCACCCAGCCTTTTAACGTATTTCCGATACGCTGTTTCCTCCAGTTCCCCCAGTGCTATGGGGATCAACTCCATCCCATCTGGCAGCTTGCTCCCCTCTGGAGCGACAACGCTAACCTGGTGGCCTCTCTTCTGAAGCTCACATGCCAGCCTATAGACAACCTCCTCGGTGCCACCATAACCCTTGATCGGAAGGGCGTAAATAGATGTGCTGATGAGAAGTATTCGGAGTGGAGTCACCTTCTCTACCGGGAGAAGACCAGTACCCCCTGTAAGCACCCCAGGGCCTATCTGTGTGACTAGTAGAGCCATTTCATACCTCCCTCTATCGTTTATCCCATCGCCCCAAGGCGAACCCGTGTTCATACTTCAGCACGACCCCAGGCAGCCACGAAAGAATCTCCCTCTCTATCCAGTCATCGAACAGCCACCGATGCTTCATACTGCACGCGTCGGGGGTATCATTCCGACCATCAGGGCAGGTGAACAAGACCCTCACCCGTGCCACGCGCTTCGCCTCTTGTATGGCAGCATAGACACCATCAGGGAACTCCAGATGCTCTAACACTTCCGGGAGCATCACCGTGTCGAAATCTTTGTCGGCAAATGGGAGATCAGCAGCATCCGCCACCTGGAAGAGTCTGTCAGGAGCCAGGAGCCTGGCCAATTCAATGTTGACAGGATGTATGTCAACCCCGTAGTGCCCCCCCACCCAAGCAAGGACAAGCCCAAAGTTGCACCCTACCTCCAGCAACCGCCCTACTACATGGCAACGCAGCCAGTCCATACGAGCGCGCTGGTGCTGGGAGAGAAGGGTAGTTAGATGCGTGGGCCACTCTTGCCCACCTTCATCTCTGACCCATTGCTGAAAAATCGCATACTGCCTCGCCTGGCGCTCGCTGTAGTTCAGGGGCCTCTCCCCCATACTATTTGCCTCCTATTTTACTCTGCATATCAGACACCACCTGCCTCACCCCATCTCTAAAAGAAACCGTAGGTCTCCAGCCCAGGTCACCCAGTCGAGTTATATCGGCTGGGTAGCGACCAAAGTATATATCAACAAGACTGTTCTCACCTGGCTTGAGTGTGCCTTTGAATCCAGCGACCTCTGCTATTACCTGGGCTGCTGCCATTAACTTTGTAGACTCCCCGGAACCTACGTCATAACAGGGCCACAACTCGGGGGAGGACGGATCAAATGATATGCTGATGTGAGACATGATTATACCCAGAGCAGATACCACATCGTCGATATAAATAAAGTCCCTGCTGACATCTGGGTTTTTCACCACCACTTCTTCCAACTCTTCGTAGTTATTCGTGAGCATCTTCGCTACGGTGTCGGTAATAAAGGTTCCCTTATAGGTAACAGCCTTGTCCTGGCCAGGCCCATAGACATTGAAGAGTCTCGCAACACCGAATTTGAGGCCCCGGGTCTCTCCAAAGACCAGGGCAAGGTTCTCAATAGCACCTTTCACGCGGCCATAGATAGTCGGAGCATACCTTATTGTTAGATAGGGCGGACCACTCTCACTGTGATAGACATAGGATGATGAGGGCACAACCACGGGCTTCTTATAGAGGGCACATGTCTCCATAACCCTCACTGCTGCGATGAGATCACCGTACGCCTCCGTCACATGCGCCTCACAATAAGCAACCGAGGCTGTGCCTGCGAGATGGTAGACCTGGTCTGCTTGAGAAACACAATAGCTAAGGGTAGCATCGCTCTCAGACATTGAAAGATCACAAGTAAAGAGATTGCAAACATCTATCTCGGGTCTGGGGGTGAGACGGTCTATCCCCAATACCACACATCCACGGCTTTCCAGGTATCGCCTCAAGTGTCTCCCAATAAACCCCGCATCCCCTGTGATCAAGACCCTGGGATTATTTTCTTCCAACGAAATGCACCTCCGGGAGCGGGACTATGAACTGGCCACCACGTCCCAGAAACTCCGTCTCTCTCCGCTTGAACTCCTCAATATAGGAGTAGGGCAGAACCAAGAAAAAATCGGGTAAGCTCGCCCTGGCCTCCTCCTCACTGATTATCTTGATACCACCAGTTCCCACCATATATCTACCCCATTTGGCTTTGTCCTTGTCTGCCGCATAGGGGAGCACGGTGCTGTCTAACCCATAGTGATGCAAGATCGTGCTACCACGAGTGGAAGCCCCATAGACATAAACCTTCTTGCCAGAGGCAACGATGTCTCGAATAGTCCCCCGAAGTCGCACACCGTTCTTCTCTACCCGCTCTGCAAAATCCTTCCAGACAGTCGGCTTATCATAGCCACGGGACTCCTTAGCATATTCCCCTACCTTAGAGCTTACCGCACGGACTCCTTTGTGCTGGATATAGAACCTGGCGGTCCCGCCATTCAATGGTAAGGTATCCATGTGGAATACTTCGAGGCCAACCTTCTTCAACCCCCAGGATAGGGTCCGCAGTGTCCAATAGGTCAGATGCTCATGGCTGATGAAGTCGAAAGCATTGTTGTCCATGACAGTAGGCAGATAGTTCATCTGATTTATCCAGACGCCTTTGGGGTGAAGTATCTCCGCCACATCAGCCATAAAGTCCAGGGGCCTATCCACATCATAGAACATCGCTATAGAGGTCACTATTTTCACACCCTGAATCTCTACAGTATCTCGGACCTTCCCCTTGAGGGCTTCTAACGAAAAGTAGTCAAACACTCTGTAGTCAGCCATCTCAATGGAGACCGCCATCTGTGATGGCTCCACCGCAACACGCACAACATCCCTGGGGTAGTAACTCAGCAGCGTCCCATCATTGGCCCCAATGTCCATAACCACATCGTCAGCAGTGAGCGGTACTGACCCACGGGCTGCCTGTACCACACTCTCCAGAGCACGGACCATAGTATCACTCGTACCGCTCCTGTACCAATACTGGCGGTACATAATATCCCTCCTGACTGTCTCACGCAGTTGGGCCAACCCACAGGCTTCGCAAACAGCAATGCGGAGTGGAGCCAGCACAACGCCGGCATCCTGCCACCCCCAGGGGAAGTCTATGACAGCCTGCTCCCCCATATCCATAACGGTAGTCAAATCTGTACTGGTGCATAGACGACAGAACTTCTGCTCACGATAACAACGACGCATGGTTTATCTCTCCCTTCCTCTCAAGCGAAGCTACAGGTCTTACACAGCTTCAGGTCTACCCTCCGCCCGTCATTATGTATCTCACACAGGCGCTTTAGCTTCTCCCCATGCCAGATGTCCAGGAGCTTCTCCTCGGGGAAGTGCCCGATGTTCAGTTCAGGATCAGCATCTCCATCAAAACAGCACCCAGTCCCACAATTCCCATCATCGAAAACCACAATGCCATCGAAAACGGAACGGCATGATAGGGTGACGGGCTGAAGGGGACGCTTCCGAGGGTGCCCAGCAAAACTCACATGGGAAACGGTGGTAGAGCCGAACTGGGTCCAGTGGGCCAGGAATCGCTCCCGCTCCGTTTCTGTAGTGATCTCAGGGTCGTAGACCATCGAGACATTGACATCGACATCGGGCCGCCTGTCACGAAGGACGTGGACATTGCTCACCGCCCTATCCATCATCTTCGCCGGGAGCTTGTGTATTCGTTCCCAAGTCTCCCGAAAGTAGGCGTTGATGCTGAAGTTCACATACCCCAGCGTGGGTATCGTGGCTAGCTTCGCAATCTGGGCAGGAGTCAGAAGTGTCCCTGTGGTGACCAGAGCAATCTTTGTCTCAGGGAGTTTCCGAGCGATCTCCTGGAGGATAGCGTACCAGTCTCGGTGCAAGAAAAGCTCCCCGAAGTTAGTGGGCACAAGTTCCTTCAAAGGCTCTGGCCAGGTGGCGATGTCATCGATTATCCGAGTGATCATCTGCCTGTCCATCTTGCCCTTTTGACGAGTCAGCCCCTTCTCTCCGTGGGCATGACACCACGAGCATCCAGCATTGCAGAAGCTGCTGGTCTCTATCCTCACCTGCCGGGGGTAGGGAGGAAGTGTATATTTGACATCTGAATAGGTGGGCAAAACAAAATCCTCCAGCTACTTCCTACGATCCCACACACCGCGGCGAATATCATCTAACCGTGCCTCTTGTAACCACTGTGCAGTACGAGGATCAGTAAGAATATCCCCAACTCGGCGGTCTCTATCCTTCAAACAAATCAGCACTTGCCTTGTATGTAAAATTAGCCACCCACCAGAGTCTGTACCTCCATGCGAGTAACACAAGTTCTTTTCGCAAAAGAAACATTCTCCATATGCTTCGCTCGCGCAACCTTCCTCAGCGCAGCCCACACCCTCTATTTTAGCCACAGTCTTACCTCCCTCGCTACTACTCCACCGTCACATCCCACGTTAGCTCAATCCAACGCACCAGCCCTATCCCCACGAAGATATACGTCAGCTTTTTAGTGATGGTGTGCCGACACCAGGAGATATTCAGACCGAGACCCCATCCAGAGATAGATTTGGAAAACCTCAAAGGTCACCACCTTTCCCCTCGTGCCACCGACTCTATCACAGGCATCCATGTGTCTACCACCCCTCGGTAAGACCACCGGCTTACTGCTTCCTTACGGCACCTGGCACGATCCAGTGTCTCACACCTTGAGATGGCCTGGGTGAGTTCCTTCCCCCCCCGAATGATATAGCCAGTGACACCTTCATCAATAACCTCTCTCATGGCCCCCTGGTCGTAAGCTATACAGGGCGTCCCACAGAGCATCGCCTCAACCATTTTATGAGAGTGGGACTCCCCCTGCCCCAAGGGATAGCTGACAGGGTACAGGAGCGCCTTGGCCCCCTGAAGAAGGACACGCTTCTTCGCTTCGGTCACTTCACCATGATAGACAATATCCACACCATCGCAGGCTGCCATGACAGCAGCTACATAGCCCGGCGGGTCCCCTGGAGTCACAGGCCCCACGATATGGAGCCTCTGCTTCGCCTCCCTGCAGGCGTGGATGGCTTCAAGGCAGCCCTTAGAGGGATGGAGTTTGCCAATATAGGCCACATAATCGCCTACCGACCCCCCAGGGCAGAAGTAGTCCGAGTCTCCACAAATGGGGTCCAGCACATGGCACTCTTGCCTATACACTTCACGGAACCTCCCGGCCTGCCAGTGGCTCAGAGCAACGACATTGTACCTGGGTACCGAGGGCTGCATCATAACAGGGTCGTGCCAGATAGGAGAAATCTGAGCCTCATACTCATTCATTCTCCCAACAACCTTGCTGTGGGAGAAATCCAGATAACAACGATATTGCCCTGTCGCCAGAAGAGGACGAATAGTTGCCTGAAGTAGAGGCTCCCGAAAATCCATACTGGCCTTCCCCACATCTATCCGCTCCACACCCAGAGGCAGAATGCTATCAGACACAGAGACCGCTACAGGACGGAAACGGCTGCTCGAATAGCCACTGAGCCCTTTGAGAAACAGGGTGACCAGCCTCTCGATACCACCGTAGCCTTCCTTCCCCAATGGATAAATAGTAGGGGCCACGACAACAACCTTATCGCTACCGTGGCGCTCCCAGGTCTCGTTTGAATCGGACCATAGCTCATAACCCCCTGGCAGAAGGCTCTCCCATTCCCCCCAGCTTCGCAGGTTTCTATGGGATGGGGCATCATTAGCATAGGGGTCGCTGCTGAGGGTTATACCCAGAACACCCCTCGAAGCTACACGTTGGAACTCGTCCAGAGTCTTCTCCACCAACCAATCAGGAAGATGCTCTAACATCCCAAAGCTCACCACATAATCGAAGCTGTTATCATCCCAGGGTAGCTTGTGGGAAAAGCTATTTGTCAAATACGGCTGCACGCTCTCAGGAGCCTGAGATAGAGCATAATCGCTTACATCGACCCCAAAAGCCTCAATGCCCATTTGAAGCAAGTGGGACACCAGGTAGCCATAGGCACAGCCTACATCCAATACGCTTCTGGGCTTCTTTGCCGCAATGTACTGGGCCTTTACGATTATACCCAAAGAGCAGGTATATCCTTCACCTCTATAGCCAGACCCAGTGCCATCCCAGTAAGAGGGATCGTTATAATGCTGAACGATACGCTCTAACTCTGTCTGCTCCGTCACTCTGGCACCTCCACCCCTCTGGAGGTGGCAACCGCCGAAAGCTCGTGGGCACAAACTACACCTGTATGCAACCAGGGCTGGTAGCCAAGCTCCCTGCACCGCCACGAAAAAATGAAGTCCTCACTGAATGGGGGCAGGAGCCCGCCATTACCATCAGGGACACGAACTATATCCACACCCCAATCGAAAGGACGCGGGTAGGCTGCCCGCAGCGCTTCCATACACCGTCTGCTTATCAAAGTGCAACCACTGGGCAGGAAGTCGACAGGAATGATGTCCCCCGGATGATGTGGCTGTAAGTCGAGTATCGTCAGCTCCCCCGCTTGATCCCGTCCAGCATTCCCTGCCGCAGGTTTGAACGGCGGGCCCCGACGATAGTAGAGGCCACCTATCAAGTCCCTTCCCGCTTCTAGTAGCCTTCGCACCACATCCGGGAAAGGCACAGTATCAGAGTCCAGGAAAAAAAGGGACCCAAAGCCCCCATCAAGCGCATATTTGAGAGCCGCGTTCCGTGCTGCATGGAAGGGCAGCCCTCGCAGGTCTATCGTGATAGAGTCTGGAGGTAGCCACAGCGCCCTGAGCATACGGGCCCATTGAAGAGAGACCTTCAACTCAGGTGGCGTTATAGTCACCATCAGCACCCGGTGCTGCCTTACCTTCAATATTTCCCAGGCACCCGGCATATGTTACTCCTTATCAGAGTGGGGCTCTCCATAGCGTGTTAGCAAAAGGGCAATTACATCCGTGAGGGTCCGCTTCCCCAACTCCAGCTTGATCTCCATGAGGGCACGCCAGACATCTCGGGTGACTGTAATTGTGGTGGTATCCCGGTCTTGATCTGGAGTCACAAGCTGTACCGCACCTCTGCTCGGGATTTCAAGGCCACTATTATCATGTCAGTCTTCGCCCCAGGCCACTCAGAGACGGCCACATTGCAGAATCCAGCCTCCCTTAGAAGTTTCTCCGCATACCGTGGGCTGAACCCACAATGATGTGCCTCGGGATACCAGGTGGAATACCAGTCTTTCCCCGGCTCTACATCCTGGCCTCCAAAGAGCATACAAATGAGGTCTTCGTTCCACTCAGGAGCCTCTACTAATGCCCGGCACTGCTCCAGGAGATTTGCTGTTATGAATACCACTGTCCCACCAGGCGCGAGGATACGGTGGCACTCAGCAAGGAACAGCTTGACTTTCTTCCAAGAGATGTGTTCGAGTACAAACTTGCAAAGAATACCATCGAAGCTCGCAGAGGATATTGGCAACGACCTGCTGAAATCAGCCACTATGTCTACGTTGGGGCCGGGAGCAACATCAAGATTCGGCCTTATCAAAGGATGAGGCCCCCCCCCAAGCTCAATCACTCGATCCCCTTCTTTGAATGGAAGGACAAAGTTCATACTACCTCAATGCAATTTCTTAAATAGTTCTACATACATGGCCCGTACCTTCTCCCATACAAACTTGTTAGCATATCTCCTGATAGAGTACGTGCTATCGTGATACCAGGACGGATAGGTTTTAACCAGGTCTATTTTCTCCATAAGGCTCTTCTCATCTCTGGGGGGCACAACAAAACCAGAGAATCCATTCCCTATAAAACACGATGACCCCGCTCCCTCGGAGGCTATCACGAATCGCCCATAGCTTATGGCCTCCAGCACCGAGATGCCAAAGCCTTCATTTACCGAGGGCTGGACGTAGACGCTACAGGCGTTATAGAGGGTCGCAGGGTCCTCCACTCTACCCAGAAGGATAAACCTGCCACCGTCCGTTTGCTGTCTGATGAGGGGTTCCAGATACTCTGTACCCTCACCAGCCAGAATCAGCTTCGCATCAGGATAGTTGAGCGCACCCCAGGCCCTGATCAGATAGACCAGACCCTTATCCGGGCCAGTCCTCCCCAGGTATCCTACAGTGAACTCCTCTGGGAAAGGTACTACTACCTTCTCAAGGGGAGCAGGGATGCCATGAGGGATGAGGTGGAGGTGCTCAGGCTTGCACCCGAACTCCTCCAGCACCTTCTGGCTTAACTTGCTCGGGACTACCACTGCGCTTGCCAGGCGGAGTCCGGCAGAGTGCTGCTCAAAAAGCTCATCGTCAAAGATGTGGGGGAATGGGTAAGGGTAAGGCTCAACCCGCCTGTGCTCTTCCATTGAGACGACACGATCATGCGCGGGGCTGGTGTACGTTACCACGGCACCATAGGCAAGAGATGTCCGAACAGCCTCAGTAAAGCCGTTGCTGTAAAAATGGACATGGAGTATTGCCTCTCCATTATCACCGAAGAGGGCCCGAAGTTTGATGGCAGCAAAGTAGTCCTGAATGTAGGGAATCGCCAGATGTCGGTAGTAGGATGGGACAAGACTGGTCCCATCAAGAACGGTGACACGCTCGGCACCACCCACAAACTCCTGAAGGGCCAGGACTTCGTTCTGGGTCACGCTCCCAGCCCCCACCCAAGACCCAACTATGTCACCTGTAACATACACCGCTCTCAAACCCATATCTCCATAGAATCACTAAACAATAGAGATTCTATCAGAGAGAGGAGAGAGATGCAAGACCGAGGCTCCCACTAAAACATGAAACTACCGACTCTGGTCAAACGGCGCAGGCGCACCCGGATGCGGAGCTACTAACCCTAGCTCCAGCATCTTCCTGAAACGCTCAAGGTCAGTATTCAAGATTCGCGCTACCACGACGAACCTCTCGTTCCCAAACCCGTTGACGTTTGTAACATCAAGTACCAACGGGTCTCTCGAAGACATATATGCCCAGGCATCCACCCCACGCTCAATTATGTCCCTGGTAACAAGCAGGGTCTCGGTAGTTATACATCCCGGCTTTGAGACATCCAGAGTGAAGACATGGGTGGGGAACTCCTTGCCAGAAATATGCCCATATGCCGTGATGGATGTGCCGTCCGTGGAGGCCGCCGCCAGGGTCACGACAGCACCCTGCGCCAACTGGTTCTTAGCGCTGTAGGGAATAGCGAGAGTGCTGCGAATAGTCTGGGCTGTCCACTGCTGCACCCCCGCTATGGTGAGCTGCCAGTTAGTAAGGGCAAAGTTATTCGTGTCAAGGGCAACCTCGAACAATGCTCCGTTCCGTCCCGAGGCCACAGTCCAGGTAGCGACGGTGGAGTAGGTAGTTGCCGTAGTTGTAAGACTCCCAAGCCTGGAGATAGGCTGCCCCATGTCATCAGGGATAGGGATAGGCACCTGGATATTGTAGAGAACGGCATGTTCAAAAGGGGCGGAAGGAGTGAGCGTAATCTGGTATCGCTGGTTTAGAACAGCCTGGTTCTGGGCAGAGTTCAGCACTGCTACCTCTCCCAACCCCAGAGCAAGGCATCTATCTAGCAGGTCCCTACTCATATACTCTCCCTCAGCCCTCTAGCTATCAAAAGAGGCTCACAAGAAGCTCTGGTCTTACTTCTGTGTGAACCTCTCGTTTACCAGGCACTATAGGGGCAGGTTTCAAACCCGCC
>ERZ1292644.249-Hain-H14-01um-R2-249-length-40013-cov-8_pt1 | contig 40013 bp, 52 predicted proteins | sample MGYA00564402_ERZ1292644 | MGnify/ENA primary metagenome ERZ1292644 (study PRJEB36523, sample SAMEA6512644) | groundwater metagenome | collected 2019-01-09 | study: AquaDiva: Metagenomics assemblies of 32 groundwater samples
CCCCCCCCCCCCCCCCCCCCCCCCCCCCCCCCCCCCCCCCCCCCCCCCCCCACGGGAATATTGGTTATTTTTAATAAGAATAGAGGAGATATAGACTTTTTTTAAGTGATTTAGCTTAAAACAGCATATTTATGATATACTTAAAGAGTAAATAGGATAGATTAATAAGAGATATGGTAACATTGAAAGCCAATCATCAAAGCTTGACAGCTAATACAGAATTTTCATATTTATTGAATAATGAGACTTCTGGAGTCGCCGCAGCGACGGGAGTTGTAGTTATAAATTCAAATATATTTGCTGCTAATGACTTTGTTCTTCTGGGAGAATGGGGGAGTGAAACAGCCGAAATATTAAAAATAAACACAGTCACGGCATCCACTCATACAGTAAAATTTACAGCCGCCACTATATTTGCACATTCTGAAAGTACGAGAATAACAGTAATAAAGTACGATCAAGTTAACTTTTATCGTACAACAACAGCAACTTTTAGCTCATCATCATCTTTGTCTGGATATGTAAATATTCAACCAGATGATTTTACTACAAACTATCATGATTTGACAAACGATACTGGTTTTGGATGGTATCGTTTTTATAATTCGCATTTAGCTACTCATAGTGGTCCATCTAATGCAATTCCATACCTAGATTTTAGTGAAGATTCAGTAAAAAAGATATTTGATCAATTTAATTCACTTCTTAATAATAAAGAAGTTAGTTTAATATCAAGTATGGAAAGATTTTCTTGGTTGAATGAAGCATATAGTAGAGCACAGAATGAACTTAATTTGATTAACCAAGCATACACAGTACCGACATCGCTAACAATAACAACAGTATCTGGTACTGCTGAAACCGCCCTTCCATCTGACTTCGGAAGACTCATAAGTATAACAGATAGCGATGGATTACCCGTTCCTAAAGTAAAGCTTAAAGATGAAAAACGAAGTGATATTGTTTCTAATAAGAGTCATTATTATTTGAGAGGTACGAATATTGGTTTTTCGCCAACACCGACTACTGCCGATGTATATGATGCTTGGTATGCGGCAAAGGCAACGAAGCTGACATCATTATACAATAGTGTTAGTCTTCCGAATAATAATTTTTATTTTCTGTGCGACTGGATGATGTTCCGCGCAAGCCAGAAATTGAAAAAAACCGATAATGAAAAGATGAGTTATAAGAATGGATTTGAAGATGGATTAAAAACGATGAAGATCACATCTGTTTCCCAAAATGTAGATGGAGATTCCTGGGAGATTTCCCAAGAGGCAAGTGTATGAAGAAAAAATGCTCAAAATGTAAAGAAATTAAAGAAGATGTTGAATTTTATAAAAATAGAATTAAATGTAAAAAATGTTATATTAAAATATGTAAAGATTATTCAAAAACGCCGAAAGGTAGAATAGTTCGTATAAATGCTACAAAGAAATATAGAAAAAACAATCCTGATAAGGTTAAAGAATCTACGAGAAATGGATACCTTAAACATAGTGATGAAAGAAGGAAGGAAAGTAGAGAATATTATAGAAAGAATAAAGAATATTATATAAAATACGCAATACAAAGTAATAAAAAAAGGAGAAGAGACAACCCTCAGGTTAGACTAAGAGATAGTATCTCCAGTTCTATTCGTCTAAGATTAAATAAAAGATTAAAGAATAAGGGTGGACGTTCTACATTCTCATTTCTCCCGTACACTCTTGAACAACTAACGTACAACCTACAATCCAAATTTCAACTAGGGATGTCCTGGCAGAATTACGGAAAATGGCACATAGACCATGTTATCCCCGATTGTAGATTTAATTATAAGTCCGTTGACGATGAAGAATTTCAGAAGTGTTGGTCTTTGGATAATCTTCAACCATTGTGGGCGGAAGAAAACTGGAGAAAGAATAAATATTAATATATGGCAAAAAGTCTTGATCAATATAAACGTAGAGATATATCCTTTTTCGAGGGGATCAACAACTCAGTTTCCTCTCATTTAGCGCGTCCACAGGAGTTTAAATACGCTCAAAATGCTAGAAGCAAAAAGATGGGTGTGGCTGAAAAACGCGAGGGCTACCGAAGGTTAGGAAGTACGGCACCGACAGCAACTGCAAATTATGGAATATTTGATTATGTAGGCAACGGTTCAACACTTAATAAAAGCTTTTGGCGTATTTCAACTGTTTCTGGAACGACGACCATATATTATCTTAAAAGTTCCGATGATGTATGGACAGCTTTAACTGGAAATGGAACAAGTTTGACGGCTGCACAATTCTCCACAACTTTAGCTGAGAATGTAGCCTTTTTAGTGAATGGTACAGATCAAAATAGATATATAGATGCAACCCTTACCAGTCTTCCAGATGCTGTCATAACAGCTACAGCGCCATCGGGTGTAGCAATAGGTTCGGCACTTCGCGGTCATTTATACAATTCCCCTATTGCCAATAAAATAAAATATTACAAAAATAAACTGTATGTTGCTGATTACAAAATAGGGTCTATTCAATATAAAAATGGAATAATGCACTCTTCAGAACCGTTGGGAATAGTAACGCTTGTTGATGGCGACCATGCGACATCTGTTACAACTTTAAACGTAACAGATGCAAAGTATGTTCATGCTACAGATTTTTTAGATGTTTATAGAGGTACGACACAGATTACGGCAGCAATTGGAGATTCTACTACGCAGTTTGATATCACAAATCCATCTGGTAGTACGATTCGTTATACGTGGGATACAACGGGAACTGACCCATTAATATCTACAAGAATAGTAGTTGGAACAGAGTTGGCAATAAACGCACAAAACTTCGCTGCGGGAAATAATGGAACATTTATAATTGCTGCTGTTTCTGGAAATACATTTGATATTACAAATGCCAATGGAGTTGCTGAAATTAATAAAACAATTGGTACTGGTTCTATTAAAATTAACAATGTCAATATTACTGCTAAATCTGGAAATTCATTAACTATAACACCTTTTCCGACTGCAATTAATAGTGCTGATGAGTTATGGGTTAGTTTAAGTTATACCACTAAAACTGTCGGTGGTGTCGGTGGCAGTACGACTGGAACTGGACAGAGAATCTTTAGGTGGGCAGATGCACCTGACAGTGGAGCAGAGAATATCAAATTATATGATACATTTAAAATTAGCGGAGATCCTAACAATGCCATTAACATGCTCGAAGATATTGGTAATTTACTTACCATTTCAAGTGCAAATGCACTTTCTGTTTGGAATGGATCATCGCTGATAGAATTTAGTCCTGGATTCGGATGCGTTTCTAAAAAAGGATACGTCAAGAATCTTGGTACACTATTCTTTATACATTATGGTGGTGTATACGCCATGACTGGAGATGGCGCTCCGCAATTAATATCTTCTAAAGTCGAAGAATATTTTACAGGGGCTACCAAAGCTGGGTTAGATACGTCGGCGGTTGGTAAAAAGGATAAAAGTGTACTTTTCTCCATTGGTACAGTGACTCTATACAATGAAGACGATTCTACTAAGAAAACGCTCTCTAATGTCGTATTAGAATATGATATGCGAAAACAAAATTGGTATGTACATACTGGAATTGCCGCGTTTGAGTTCGCAACATATATCTCAAGTTCTAATCCAGATAGATTGCAGTTTACGGACGCTTCAACATTTAATGTAAACGAATTTCTTTTAGAAAGAGATGATAACGATGTAGAGATACCATTTAACATAGAAACGAATGATTTATATCTCTCTACTAACTTTGAAAAATTTTCTTATCCAAGATATCTAATAATACAGATTGATGCTGGAAATAATATACAACCATTTACTTCGTTGGATGGAAAACCATTTTTTGCTCTAAAAGAAACCGTCTCAAAGGGATGTACTATCGTTAAAATAACACCGCGTTCAGAAGACGAAAAAGAATCGAGATGCAGACGAATAGCTATAGCTTTAAGAGAATCATCTAAAGGACGAGTTAAAGTTTCAAGACTAGCAGTCTTATACGAAGATGCAGATGAAGAAGTACTGCACTCGGCATAAATATGGTAGACACATACGATAAAATTGATAGACCCTTTGACAGTCTTCTTTCACGAGGTCAGGCGAACGAAAGTATTATGGTAGACAGAAGTTTGCAGACTTCAGAAGATGCTTTTAAGAATCAGTCTGCGGCTTTTAAAACTTCGGTTGTTAATGCTAAAGAGTTGATAGCAAAAAATACAATAGACGGAAGCTTGTTAGATAATGTTTGGTTAAATACTTTTATAAGATCTAGGAATTTTAAGCCACAGGTTCTTGGATTCACATTAAATGGACTAACAGGAGAAGTGGAATTTAATAATATAGGACAGTTAATGTTGCGAGAAGGTGCAGATATCATACTTCAGTCAAATGGATCGTTTGCAAACGAAGCCGAAATCAAATTCTTTGATCTAGATAATAATAAAACGCAAGCTTCATTATATGAAGAACTCGGCGGTGCTGGAAAGATAGTTATCGAACCAACAGGTAGCGAAGGTGGAGTAAGCCTTACGTTTGGAGAAGGAAGTAAATATAATTTTAGATTTTTAACGATTTACAACGAAGCGGTTGATGAATTTGTTGCAAGAGCGACATCAGGTGCGAACAATTCATATATGTTAATTGAACCATCTCTTGTGACGTTTAATGTCGCCGCTGCTGGTTCAACTATCAAATTTGCAAAAGATTCTAGTGATACAGTTCTTCGTTTTTCTAATCTCAGCGCTGTACCAGCTACGGGAACAATCGGCGATGTGTGTGTGGCAAATACCAAACTTTATATTTGTACAACGACTAATAACTTTACGATCGTCGGAACACAAACCTAAGCAATATATTTTAATATGACAAACGAAATTTTACAAACTAAAAAGACAGAAAAAACAACCTTCTTGACTAAATTAGTACAAGAATTTCAAGAAAACGAAAAAAGACAGAATGAAATTTTAAAAGAAATTATTTCTTTAAAAGGACAAGTTGAAGTCTTAGATGAATTGTTAAAAACCGAAGATAAAGATTTAGAATAAAAATATGGCAGACGATACCAAAAAGTTAGAAAGCAGACCGCCTGTTTTTAAAGGAGATGCGGCGCTGATTAAATTTACAGAAGACCCGACTAAAAACGACCCCACATCGGACGCTTCTACTCTTTGGTATGTAGACCAAACTTCGAAAAAGATGTTTCCAATTCTATCGGAGACGGCTTTCGATAATTTCTTTGAAACTTCAATGAAAGATGCCGCTACTCAAGGTATGATACAAATCAGACCTCTTTCCGATGTAGCACCAAACGGACCGCTATACGGATTTGAATTTCAACCTGTTACTCAAGGTATACAGAACGACGGGTCGTTTCCAGGTAGATCAACTGGAAGCGCAGTCAAGAAAGAAGACACATCAGACTATTTATACGGACAACCGTTTGATTCTAGAATAGGTCCTTGGGTAGCAGAACAAGTAGACGGCTTTCTGACACTCTTAAAAGGCGATCCTCAAAGTGGTATAAGTCAAGATACGCTTAATGAAGTTTCTAAAAATGGAGACCAGATAAAAGCTTATATAGGTGCTCTCGGATTTGGTAACTATCAACTTGCCGACATATACCGTGACTTAAAAGTAAAAGACTTGGTTAAATCGGGGAGAAGCGATTTAGCTAATATTAAAGTCATTGACGGTTCGATTTCAGCAGATAGATATTATTCCACTCCCGAAGGTTCTATTGCTCGTACACAGCCAGATATAACTCCACCGAGATATCTTGGAAATATAGATGCAGGATTATTGAATAGTTCTATCTTTCAAGTTGACCCAAAATTATACGATATCTTAGTTCCACCGTTAGACTTTAGTACTCCAGAAGGACAGGCTGAAGCTGATAAAATAAAAGATGCCTACCATGATGTTTTGTTACAGCAGATAGAAGCAACCACACAATCCGAAAAAGCAGTTGCGGATGCCAATTTCCAGCGATTTAATAATGAGTTGAATAAGAAATACGGTATTACGCTAAGCAATAATGCTCAGACTGCTTGGAATCAACTTCAGCAGTTAGGAACAAGTTTTTCGGAAAGAGGCATATTCCAAAGCGGCATACATAACGAAGCAATGGACAAGTATTTAAACGATATTAGACGCTCTAACGAACTAATGAGACAGGAGAAGATGACGACGGCAGATGAAGAACGCAGAAAGTATCTAATGACTTATGGTACGGCCAAAGAGATAGCGGACTTGACACCAGAAGAAAAACAGAAATTCGGATTTGCACCAAGTGAAGAAACAAAAGCATGGTTTAGTAAAGAGAATCTTAAAAAGCTTTATCCAAATTTGTCTGACGAAGAACTTGGTAACTATGCAAATTCTATTATAGATGAGTTTGGAAATTATCGTAGTCAGATATTTCAAAAGGCGATGGGCAGTAAACTAGATGTTGGACAGCAAAAGAAAACATTTCAACAAGGACAAGCTTTAGAAAAAAAGGCAGTAGAAGAAGAAAGAGCATATAAACCGTTTACAATGGCGGGGGCGTTTGAGAAACCCACAATTACTCCTACAAAAGTTCCTGAGACTTCAGTAATCCCGCCGCAATCTTCTGAACCGAATATAACACAACATCCGTCTGCTCCAGAAGGATGGGGAGTTGACCCGAATACAGGTAAGTTTGTAAAAATTCGTAAAGAAACAACAATATAATTTTTTTCGTATGGCGCTCCAATACCCCCAGACAGAATTATTTTCAGAAGTCAGCAAAGGTGCTACTGAATTAGGACAGAGTTTAAATAAGGCAAGGCAATTTAAAAATATTGTACCTGCTATTCAGAGTTCCCAGGAAAGAGGGGCGAGCGTTCCGTTGGCGGAGAGGTATAAGAATCTTGGAGTAACAACTACTCCATATATGAGACGAACTAGATTCGAAGCCGCACATCCTGGAATCGATTTGGCTGCTGCCCCAGAAACTCCCATCCCTGCTGTAGCTTCGGGAGTAGTTACAGACATTAAAACAGGACAAGTCCGAGGATCTCCTGGATTTGGAAACTACGTGATCGTCCAAGACGCGCAAGGCAATCAATTCAGATACTCGCATCTGTCTTCAAGTTACGTGCCTGTCAAGCTTGGACAACAAGTTGCCACAGGAACTATTCTAGGAGGCATGGGAAATACCGGACAAGTTTATAGTTCTACACTAGGAGGAAGCGGAACCCACTTGGATCTACGGATAAAAAATTATTTCGACCAATACGTCGATCCGATGAAGTATTTAGGTAATCAATAAAACAAATCTATGGCTGGAACAAACAAATCGGTTGCTGGGATTAGTGCGGTAATGAACGATCAAAAACTTGCATCTCTTATCTCTGACGCAAGTAATTCTAAATTAGGTTCTGTAAAGCGTAAGAAAGCCGCTTCTATTTTGCGTTCTGTTCGTAGAGCTACAGGATACAGCGGACAAGCTGTAGTACCAAATACTTACGACGGACAAGGTGGTCCAGCCAACATCCAACAGCCCTTAGAAGTTCAGCCTGAAGAATTTGAAACTACAGTTAAGAAATATACAGATTCAGGTATTCCGTTGGCAGAAGCGCAGACTCGCGTTAATGAATTATTTTCTAAAAGACCAGGGTTTGTTCCCCAGCCGATTACACGAGGTTACGCTGGAACTCCCGTTATTTTTGAAGCTGCCCCTAAACCTAAAGATACATCTGCTCTTCCATCATTTACAAGCTTGCCAGAACCGAAGACAACTTACGATATGCAACCACAGCCTATGCAACCTGGAGAGTTCGAGGCTACGGTTAAGAAATATACAGATGCAGGAGTTCCATTGGTAGAAGCACAGACTCGTGTCAAGGGTTTATTCGCTGGTCGTCCAGCTGGACCGACCATGCCATCAGCTACCCCTTCAGGAATGCCCCCAGAAGTAAAATTTGCCGATTCTAGCGAGTTTTATGACAATTGGTATGCTGGACTACCTGAAACTGATAAAACACGCTGGAAGCCATTATACGAAGCTCTGAAAGCTGGTGTTGGACCTAAGACATTTGCGTGGAACGTACAGCAGAATGTCGAAGATTTTAAGAAGATGTTTCCAAATGTACCGGATGAAATGTTGCCACAAGGTGCTTCATTGGCTAGACAATATGTAGAACTAAAGAAATCTGAAAAAGAGAAATTCAAGGTTGATGAATTATCTAATAATCTTTCCACTTTACAAAAACGAGGGTTGACAATTGAACGCGATTTACAAGGTTACGTTACGGCACGAGATAAGTATATTGCAAACCTTGATACGCTGATAGAAAAAGGTAAGGATACTATGCTGACAGCAGATATGGCAAATCCTTATGTCAAACAACGTATGGACAATTATATGAATTATCTATACATAATGAAAGGCAGACAGCAAAAGCGTTATTCTGACTTTCTGAAGGTCGCTATAGACCAGCACAATAGTGAAGTTGCTACTGCAAAGTCTGCGTATGAGAGTACTTATGCTAAGTTTAAAGATGAATTAGAAGATTTGAAAGAAGTAAAGAAAGAGGATTACGATCGTCTCAATAGCATGCTGGAAGAGATGTATACGAATGTCGTTAAGCGCGAAGAAAATCAATATAAGAGCTTCAAGAACTATGTTGATTTGTTGAAAGCGCAGTCTGATTTGTCTAATACTGTGCTTGACCTTGAAAGTGGAATGTCGAAATCAGATAGAGAAAGTTCTGAGCAAAATTATTTAACCGCAAATCCAGGAAAAACAAGCGCTGACTGGAAAGCATTATCATCTGATGATAAAAAGAGATGGGTAAAAAAAGATGGCGGTGGAATAGCGGCGGATATAAATTTTTATACCGAAGAAATCGGTAATCGCAATCCAACCTATTGGGATGATAAAAAAGGTGAACCTAAATGGGGTGGTGTTCCAGCTGCGTTAAGGGCAGAAGTTCAGAAGAAGTGGAATGAGGCTTTAGCTGCTCTGCCAGAAGAACAACCATCATGGTTTAAGAGAGCGCTATCTGCTATAAATCCATTCGATTGATATGGCTTCTCCTAAAGATTATAAGAATTTAAGCGTAACACTAAAGAATAATAAAATAGTTCCCAAAGATATATTAAGCGGATTTCCATCAACGGAAACTTCGCCTAGTATATTAGGAACGGGGTCTTTGGTTTCTCCGACCACGCCCACAGTTCCGTCTATCAGCTTACCTCCAAAGACCTTAATTCCTCCTGCAAAGAAGGCGGGATTGTCTACAGTTGGTCAAAAACTAGAAGTTCAACCTACAGAAAAGTTTGTAATGCCACCTGTGAGTAAACCAGTTCCGACTATTATTCAACCGCAGCCGATGATGGCGGGTACTACTCTAAAATTAAAACCTGAAGAAAAACCGACAGGAATAGACCCTGCTCTCTACGAACAATTAAAGAGTCGTGGTGCTTCCGATGAAGATATAAAAACATTGTCGCCAGAAAATGTCACTTTTGTCGGTGAATTTTTAAAGCAACCTTTCGTTACGGCAGCAGAGATGAACGAAGCTGCGATGCAAGGAATCAGAGCATCTACACATGTGCTAGTTGCTGGAATTTTTTCATCTAAATTTTTATCGTCTAAATTTACAGGTGAAGAATTATCGGAAGAAGATAGGAAAGCTGCAAGAGACGAATCGTTAAGAATGGCGAGTGATATTGTAAATGAGAAGGTTCCTTATGATGAAGGAATGCGACAAGCTGCCGACAATTATCTTAAGTCAAAAGGAATAGGAAAATATGGCGGTAACAAACCAACAGTAGGAGACATCGGAGTTCTTGGATACCTTGGTTTTCTTAATATATTTGGAGATCCGTTATTTGAAGTTACAGCAGGATTAAAACTCGCCCGTGGATTAAAAGAACTTGCTACATGGCGAAAAGTTGGTTCAGTTTTAAAGGTTCTCCCAGAAGAAAAAGCATTCGTAAGAGGTACTGAAATTGAAAGAGAATTGCAAATAACGCCTGACATGAAATTAAAGATAAGTCCTAAAAATGGAACGATAACATTTACAGGTTATCGCAGACGTTTTGAAACTCAGAAAGGATTACCTTCTGGAGAACGAATTCAACCAGAACAAGCGGCAGAAGAAACAAGAGGGTTAATATCAAGTTTTAAGGAAAACATAAGTCCGAATATAACTTCTCAATATGTCGGGGATGATTTGGTTTTAAGCCTGAAAACACCTGAAGGAAAAGCACCAGGATTTAAGCAAATTCGTCCGGAGGAAGTTTTAAAAATATCGGAAAGATTGAATGTCTTGGAACAAGAATCAAATAAAAGAATTTTGACTCCAGAAGAAATTAATGAGAAGGTAAATTTACAAAAACAGCTTGGAAAAAAAGAAGTATCCATTACAGAAAAAATAAAACCTGAAGATGACTTGTCTGGCATCTTTCGCGGTACCAAAGGCCTCTCTGCCGATGACATAATGAAGAAACACCCCGACATCCAACTCAAACGCGATACGCCAGCCACTGACGTTTACGGCAACAAGGTCAAAATCCCCGAAGGCGAAGCCCTAACTCCCTACGAACTTAAAGGCAACAAAGTCCTCCTACAAGACGGGCAGACTTATGTTGTGTCTAAGAATCAGTTCCAAAATATCAAAGGACAAAGCGTGGTAGCGGAAGCCAAGCCCTTCGCTCCTGAATTGCAGGGGTTGGAGGAGAGTGTGAGGGGAGGGCAAATTAAGGATGCGCCGAAAGTTATTCCAGGCGATAGAGCTTCATTGGAGGCATCAAATGAATATCTGCGGAATGTAAAAACAAAGTTTGAACAATACCAACTTCCAGGAGGAAAGAACTACAAAGAGATATTGATTAAGGCACCAATAGAAACGAAACCAGCAAGAATAGATGCGGCAGGATATGAGATAAGTGGTGAGCCAAAAACAGTACCATTTATGTCCTCCCACTATCCAGAAGACATCAATCTCATCTCCCACCTCCGCCTAAACGAAAGAACCTACAAAGGACAGAAAGTAACCTTTATGGAAGAGGCGCAGAGCGATTGGGCGAGGGAAGGGAGAGAGAAGGGATTTGCGCCAACCGATATGGCAAAAGCCCAAGCAAGGTATGATACTTTGCGAAAATCAGAATCAGAATTATCCTCACGAATGGGTGAAATATACAAGAAGTCAGGAAAAAATACTGAATGGCTACAATTAGAAAAAGAGTTTAATAAAATCCACAATGAATCTGGAGTATTATTCAAACAACTTCAAGGAACGCCCCACCACCCCCTCGTAGAAGGCGGTAAATGGGTAGAGCCAACCGTAAAACGAGGACTACAAAAAGCCGTAGCCAACGACTCTGAATATTTTGCTTGGATTACAGGCGAGCAGACAAGTGCGAGATATAATTTGAGCATTCCTCTTAAAGAAGTTAAATGGAAAACAACAGGAACTGCGAAAGAGTTTGCGGCAGATAAAATAGTAGAGTTAGAAACTCGAGAAGCAGGACTACAGAAAGTATGGCTGAAAAAAGATGGGACGATTATCAAGGGGCCGAAGCCGGACTGGGCAGGACAGAAACTTGACCAAGCAATAGGTAAGGGTCTTGCCGACCAGATAATGGGCAAAGAATCAGGCATGCTCTCTGGCGAAGGGTTGAAGTTCGGTGGTGAATGGGCTGATAATTTATATGGAAAAGCACCAAAAGCACAATATATCGGGAAAGATACTTTGACAGGAAAGCCAGTAAATATGGCAGATGAAATAGCCAAGAAGCCGAAATATCAAAAGACAGGAGATAAAGATTTTGATGCTTATTCTCAAGAGTATTATCAAAGGTTTGAGAAAGAAATAAAACCACAACTACTTAAACACGCTAAAGCAGAATTTGACGAAGCAGGGAAAGTAAAAGTTATTGACGTTGATATGAGTGGTTCATATAAGAGAGGAACTCCAAATCCTGAATCTGATTTAGATGTAAAAGTATATTACGAAGGAACAAAACCTGTTGATGAATTCAGAGACCAACCATCAACTCTTTCAGATAACATTTACGGAATACACGATGTTCACTTCCAGAAAGTAGAATTAAAATCAGAACTATTATCTGGGCAAGTCAAAAATATTGTGGAAGATGTAACGGGCGGGAAGGTGGAAGTATTGGATATGGGGTTGCCGATAGAGAAAGGAACGTTATTTTATGAAGTAGAGTATTCACCACGCATAAATGGGAGAATGATGCCAGAAGAGGGAGCAAAACTTACTGCGAAAAACATAAAAATTGGCAAAGAAATCGCAAGACCTGGCGCTCCGCCAAGTGAAGCCGATAAATACATCATCACCGACATCCTCGGAGATGGGAAGTTTAAGGCGGTAGCAAAAGGCAATACTATAAAATTATCAAAAGATGCTGAATCTGGGACAGCCCACGGAATGCGACAATTACCGGATAGCAGTTGGTACTTTCCGTCTAACATAAAAGACTTTGACATCTCCGCCAAAACCACCACTCAGCAGGGCATCCGCCTAACGCCGGAAATCAAAGCGCGGATTAGAGGGGAAGCGCCTCAAATTAAAAAGCCGAGCGGAAAACAGATTGCATTTGTTAAACCAGCCGCAGAAAGACCCGCAATTCTTGATATAAAAAAGATACCAGGTTCACAGGCTAAACAAAATGCCAAAGAAATTATAACACGCCTTAAGCTTGAAAATGTAGTTCAACATGATGCTGACATCATTTTAACTGGTGAAAGTAAAGGTTCTAATGCTTTTGCCGCTGCTCTTGGCAACGAACAATGGTACACGAAAGAGGTTCCAGAATTTTCTGGCGAACACGAAACTGTTCATACTATTTATGATAATGTAGATAAAATGAAGATAATGAAAGATGCTGGAGTGACCAAGGAAGCATTGAATAAAGAATTAAGAGACAAGCATCTCGATTTGGATAAGAGAGATATAAAAGAAGTTTTGTCTGAGAACTACGAAATTTATAAACAGAGAAAGACACAGGGTAAACCTAAAGGTATCTTGGAAAGATTCTTTGATGCTATTATTAATTTTTTCAAAAAGATATTTAATAAAGACAATAAGACGACCATTAGTAAATTTTACGAAGTGGTTGAAAAAGGAAAAGCCAAAGAACCTACATTTATTTCTGAAGCCATAAAAGGGAGACCTGAGACCTTTATGCGAGAAGGGAAGAAGATTGTTTCGTTTGAGAAAGATGAGGGTGCTTTTGCGAAAAAACTCGAAGTTAGAAAAGAATCTGAAATAAATAAAGAACTTCAAGCAAAAGATTTTACATCCAAACAATTAATAAATGACAATCTAAAAACTAAATTTAATAAGACATTTGAAAAAGCGTCTAAGTCTGAAGCCAGAAATGCCTTCATAGAAACCGATGCCATCGTGCTTAAAGATGAAAAAGTATTTGATAAAATAACGAATCCTAAAAAAGGAATCGAATGGAATAAATTTAAACAACAGCCTAGATTAAAGGGATTCTTGAATAAGGGTATCCTAACGGACGCTTACATTTTGGTTAACGATAAGCAAGTTGCAAATAAAATTTATAATAAACAAATGATGGCTAATGCTTCCAGAGAAGCAAGGAAATTGGCAAAGTTTGGAGCAGACTACAAAGAAGCTTACGATAATGAAATATCTAAAGAAAAACAGAGTATAAAAGAATTTGAGAAAGAATCTGAAACATTAGGTGTAGAAAAAATATTGCCAAAAAAACCGTCTACGAAGAATGCTAGTATTCAAGGTTACTTTTCAACCAGCGGCGAAATCTATGTTTCCATTACAAACGGAGAAACTAATGCTGTAGTTAACGCAGACAAACTAGCATTTCTTAGAGAAACATTTCCTAATGCTCAATTGGCGTTTGAGGGTGTTAAAACTCCCATTCAGTTTATAGAGGGTGGAAAGGTGAAGGGATTATTGATGCCGACAACTATAGAGAATAAATTTGATGTTACTGGCGTTGAAAAAGAAGTTAAACCTGCTACAGTCATAAAAGCAATTGCAGAAAGACCGAAACCTAAAGCGAAAGAAGCAGTCAAAGTAGAAAAAGTAGTTACAGAAAAACCAAGACCTACAATATCTGAAGCACTAAAGAAAATTCCTGAGAAACCTGTTGTTAAGGAAGAAAAGGTTACTAAAGAAATCTTTAAAAAATTTAAAGAACTCAAAAAATTCTCGGCAGGAATTGACAAACAAATCAAAGCGGTACGTGAGACAGAAAAACCAATTGTCAAAGAAGATATCGAGGAAGTCGTTACTGACTATCTTGAAAGCAAAAGTAAACAAGTTGCAAAGAAAGAGGAAAAAGTTCTATTTACAGAAAAACTGATTGCGCCTAAAGAGATAAAGCGCAACGATTTTATAACAATTATAACTCCAGAGCAAACTCTTTGGGGCGAAGTTTCTAATATCATAGAACGCTTTGACGAAAATAACAAACTCTTTGGTTACGAAGTCGAACTTCGTAAAGGAGAAGGCAAACTACAAACTATAGATATTGCGAAAGACGCTGATGATATCGCAATCTATCGACAGATTAAGAGAACTGCGCCTTCGCTGGAGAGATTGGGACTTGAACGTAAGCCAACAGAAGTACCGACTACAGAAGAAGCGGTACTTAAACTAAGGATGACCGAACAAGAACGCGGTTCTCGTCTTGGTTTTAAGGCTGGGGCTTATGAAGCAAGAAAGAAAACATTGGACTTAATCAGAAAAAAGAATGTAGATATCGAGGATATTAAAACTCAGATAATCGAATATGTAAAAGAACAAATACCACCTGATGAACGGGGTAAGTTTCTGGTTACTGTACGCGATGCCAAGACAGTCAATAATTTAATTGAGGCTTTCAGCGACATCGATTTCGCGGCATTGAATATCGCCAAGAAGAAAGCAGTAGAAAAATTACAGAAAAAACTTAAAAAAATATCTGAGTCTGATTCGATTGCCGTTGATTACAAAGAAAAGATTGCAGACTTGGTTTCTGGTGTAGAAATACAAGGACACCGACAGAGTACAATAGATAAATTAAATAATCTGGATGCTTATATCAAACAGCAGATAAGTGAAGGAAAGAATGTCGTATTGCCAAAAGAAATTCTTGAATCTCTGAAGATATTAGAAAGAAGACCAATTGATAAGATGTCTTTCGGAGAGATTCTTGCCATCAACGACAGAATAGATATGCTGGAACAAGCTGGTAGACTGAAGCTAAGAACTATAAAAGAAATTGATAAGTTAGAAAAAGAACTGATACTTAAAGATTTAGTTTCTGAAACTAAGAAAATGGAGGATACAGTTCTCAAGGTTGCGCCTCTTGGGGAAAAATTGCATTGGACGCAACAATTAGGTAATGCCGTTGCAACAAGCTGGAATGTTTGGCGCAAGAAGAATCTCGCTCTCAGACCGATGGATGTTGTATTCGATTTACTTGATGGATCTCAAGGATATATAGGCGCTAATTACAGACATTTCAAGAAGAGTTCAGATTTCAAATTTAACTTGTTTTTAAAAGCTAATGCTGATCTTGCAGATGAAGTATGGGATTTGAAAAAGAAATTGAAATTAGACGACACCAATTTTGATAGAATCGGAGCTTACGCTGCCAATGTTCAAGAAGGTGGACGACAAAAATTGATTAACATGGGATATACCGAAAAAGAAATTGATAATGTTGTATTAACAGCGGAAGAAATGGAAATGTATAATCATATGAGAAAGAGGTTCGATGAACTTAGACCTCTAATTGAAGATGTCTTACTTCGTTATTATAATATACGTCTAGGTAAAGTAGAAAATTATTTTTCATTTTTGACAGACTGGGCATCTAACTCAAATTCTTTTATCGAACATCGTTATGGAATGGGCGTAGAAGAACTTGGAGTCCCGACAAAAAATACCTATAAGACAAAGAATGTCAAAAAGGGATTTTCGGTAGAGCGTACTGATACCAAAGGAAAGCAAAGAATAAAAATAAATGCAATGGATATATTCCTTAACCATGTCAGTAATGCTACTTATTTCGTTCACATGGCTAAAGATATTAGGCAACTATCTGAAGTTGCCAACAGCGCAGCTTATGAAAAAGTCGCAGGAACTAAAGGAGCAGAAACTGTCCGAGATTGGTTAGATTTGATGGCGCGACAAGGTGGCGTTGACGGTCAGAAACAATTAAGATGGTTGGATAATTTAAGAAGAAATGTAAGTGCTGGAACTTTGGCATTCAAATTATCGTCTATACTTGTTCAGGGAACAGCTATCTTTGACGGTGCAGCACTTATAGGAAATTATTCCTTCAGTGGATTAAACGATATAGTAACATCTAAAGAATGGAGACATTTTTTGGCTGAAAACTTTCCAGAATGGAAAAACCGTGGAATTGATGATCCTGCGTTCATAGAATTTTCACCGAATAAAACCATAGCGCGAGCACAACAGGTTGGATATTCTGCTTTGCAGAAACTTGACAGCCTTGTGGCAGCTGGTGTTACAGCCGGAGCATATCGAAAATATCTAAATGAACACGGTCTCGAATTAGATTTCAATAAACCAAATAAAGAGGCATTATCCTATGCTCTGTTGATGATGAGACGGACTCAAGCATCGGCATTCTACAAGGATCTTCCATTAGCATTAAGTCGTGGTGCATTGACGGGAAACAAGACATTCGATAAGTTACTTCTTCATTTTCAAACATTTACATTAAACAAATGGTCACTCAGACATGATTTCGCGCGTCTTGGAATACAGAAAAAAGATTATAAAAAAGCGTCTCGTATTGTATTCTGGTTGATTGTCGCAGCCATGGCGACAGTCGGTGTAAGAAGATTAAGTAAAAAGGTTGAACAGGGTTTAGTTAAACTATTAACTGGAGAAGAACAGGAAAAAGACGAAAAAGATAAGAGCTTTTCAAACGAAACGCTGATGGATTTGTTTACAACCATACCATTTATGTCTCAGGCGGTAAGTGTATCAGCTTATGGAAGAGAACCATTTCCTTTGGCTGAAGCTGGTAAGGCTACGGTACGTGATATTAAAAGCATGTTGACTGGAAAAGAAGCAAAGACTAGAGCCGCCGGAGCAGTTGGAGCAATTGCTGGACCTTTGAAATTAGCAGGTATACCAGGTACGACACAGGCGCAAAAGTTACTTCAAGATTTAATCAGAAACTGGCCTCGTAAAAAGTCACCGACAGAATTAAAGCTTGAAAGATTGCGTAAATCTCTAAAGAAGTCTCCTGGTGTTCCTAATCAAAAAAAAATTAGCAAAGAACGAATGAAGAGGATACAGGAATATCTAAAAAATCAGTAATAAAAAAGAGCGTCTCTAAGTTATTGAGTACGCTCTTTTTTTATTCTTCGTTTATAGTAGATTTTATTTCTTTTATTATGTAATAATCATCATTTTCCTTATACTTCTTGCAGTTTGGACATTTAAATTCGCTCCATTTAGCAGGACTCTTTTTAGGATGAAACCTTAACTTTATAGATTTATGGCATCGTGGACATCTGTAACTCGGATATTTTATTTTAAAAATTCTCATACATTTGAAAAGCCTATAGTTTTTAAAGTCTATCGCCTACAACTGAAACAACGCATTATAAGGCGATTCTAGCGTTCTAAAGTCGTTCATGGTACTAGATTACCTAAAATGAGTTTAAAACGATTCTAGGGGTGTTTTTGAGCGTTTGGAGAGGCTGTAGAGTACTTTATTTGTCTATTACAAATAGAATGTGTCTATTAGTCCTAATTTATTGAAGGCATGCTTCATTTCCATTTGTTCATCAGTAGTTCCTCCATAAGCATATATAAATCCTTTTCCGCTCCAATTTCTTAATGCTTGCCAAAATCTGTATTCTGGATGAAGGCGACAATATCGTCTAAAATCTTTTAAATATTCCTCATTCTTTGATTTTATATTTTTCTTTTTCATATATTATTTACTTATCTTTCCCACAATTAAAACATTTATCAAAAGAATGTTCGCAGTCAGACTCTTCTTCATACGCTTCGTTGAGGTGATCGCAAAACCCACTAGGATTTCTTTGACGCTTATCCATCTTGCAGTGATCGCAAATCAAAAACGGACATTCCTTTAGATGTAGATTACCGATATTCTCTTCTGGACAGGTACACTCCATTTTTTTAATCCCAAAGATTTATAAAATGTTTAGCGAATAATTGTAGTCCGTATTCCATCTTTTTTGCGGCATTTTGCTGTGCTTCTATGTCCGTTTCGTAAGCATATCCTTTCTCCGTCGGTTTTTTAATAAAAAATCGATCGTTGTCAATGTCGTTTGCGGCTTCAAAACCTTGAGCCATAGATTCTAGTGTCTCATGCCAGCGTTCACATTCATTATTTGTATTTTCTTTATCATAGAATTGTATTGGACATCCTACACCATTTTTTAGTTTTCTAAGAGCAGGGGGAATAATTTTACAAAGATAATCATTAAACTCCCATGTATCACAATCTGCTACTCCATATTTACTACGTTGCCATCGCCACTTCAATCTTTTGAATAAGTTAATCATATGTTGTTTCCTTGGTTCCACTCTACCATAATTCCTCGCTGTAAGGCCTTAAGAGCATTTAACATCTGTTCAATATTTGCCACGTGTACCTTGGCGTAATTAAGAGCACAAGATTCTTCTGTGGCATCTGCAAGAGATTTTGCCTTCGTACTACTGATCGATTTTCCAGTACTCTCATCTCTTTTTTCCTCAAAAGATCTGGCTGTCTGGTTGAAAGTATTTAATCGTGTTGCGTAAAGAACATTATATTGGGAATAATATTGAGCCATGTGCATAACCATCACGCCTACAGCTTCGGCTGTAGTGGTTCCGCTTACGTAGGCTTGTATGAATTTTTCGTACTCAGATTGATAGACTGGTTTGTCATTGTCCATAATTTATACAATTATTTAATAATCTTTAATGTGACTATTTTGTAGTCCTTTGGAGTCATATATTTACTGTCGGCACAATGTTTTTCTATGGCATTACGACAAGCTTTCTTTGTTGGCCAACACTTGAAATAGTCAATGCCTACATACGAAATCTTGTTGCTAAGGATTTCTTCCAAACGTGCGGGCGCGAGGTTTCTGACTGCTGATTTAAGTAATTTAGATTGAAATGTGTATAAGTTCATAAATTTTCTTTAATTTATAAATAAAATTCCCATCTTATTTTTGAAGCCAATGTTTGTTCTTTATTTCTAGCACGTTTTTTTGTTGTCCACGATATTCCCTCTGTTTCACCGCCAATTTTCCAGTTGCTTGCTTTATAGATTGTTCCTTGATGTACTTGCGTATCTTGATAAGAAATAAGACGTTTGATTTCAGGGAATCTTTTTTTGATTATCGTTACCATTATTCGTATCATTCGCGTTGCCGTATTTTTTGGAGCATCATTACAAATCGCCAATCTCCGCAATTCTAGAATTTGTTTTCCGTCTCTAAATCTATTTTGCGCTACGGGAGACGACCAAATACCAACGGCATACCACCTTCCATCAAACTTTGCTCCGAAACAAACATAGTGAGTGTTTCTTACAACATTTGACCAGTGTATTTTAGGCAACCTACTATGCCATTTTTCATTTAAGAAACAAGCAAGCTGCGGTTTTATAATTTCTATCTCTAATTGGAGCGGCGAGGTTGGAGTTGCACCACCACTTGTCGCTTGGAATAGCGACTGTTCTGCCATTAAACTATCGCCGCATGATTCCATAAAAGTATGTATAACTATATCACATTATTTATGAATTGTCAAGTTTTGTTTTATGAAATTCTATGTTATCATTATTACTAAACCACAGATAGTAGCGACTTTGTTCTTCTCCAGTATGAATTATCAATAGTGGTAATCCTGTGTTTATTCTTTGAATATTCATTAGTAATCTGAAAACTCTTCCGTTGCCATCTCTGAAAGGATGTCGCTCTTCTACTGCAATATGCGCCTCTCTGATTTCTTCTTCAGTCTTCACATTCCACCACTTTTTAATCCATTGTCTTAGTTCATCTGCTATAAGAGCCTGACTTACAAAGAATTTCCTTTCTCCGCCAATCCATACATCGCAATCTCTTATCTTACCTGCGATATCAGGATCTAATGTACGCATTAACAGTGCGTGTACGTTTAGAATCATCTTGACTGTCCAATTTTTTTTTCGATGAGAATAAGCGTATTCCCAGGCAGATAGACTATCGTTGAGACTTTGGAGAGAATATTCGTTTTCGATGGCATTACTTTCACGGAGCATCAAAACTAATTCTTTTCTGTCATAATTGTTTTTTTTCATATCCATTTAATTACAGTATCTCCTTTAAACCCTTTCTCCCAAATAAACCAACAGTACATTGCCGCATTTCCCGTAGGAGAAGAAAAATCTCCATTTCTGGCGCATTGTGGAGTTCGCTTTGAATAGACAAGCATAAATTTAGGAGGACTGGTGTCAAAAAAATGCCTTCTTTTCTGACTTTCGAGAAATTGAACTCGTAAAAAAAGAAACAACTTTCTTCCAAGTGCTAGTGATTCAATTCCTTTTTCCGCGAATTCTTTGGCAAAAACAAATGGCGGATTGGTTAAGATATCGCCACCCCATTCGTGATTGCCCATTTGAAGAAAATCAATTTGTTCACAAAGATAAGAACGGATTATTATATCAGATTCTTTAACGGCAAATCCTTTATCCTTAAGAGTTTTTGATAGATGTCCTTCTCCGCAAGCTGGCTCCCATATTGGAACATTGTTATCCAAATATGGAACGATAGCTTCTATTGCTCTGGGGGGGGTAGCATAATAATCTCTTTCTGCTCTTACTTTGTCGCTCAAATTGCTTGCTCCGAGTGTAGATGAAACTGCCGTCGAGTTTCCTGTCCAATCTTTCATAATATATTATTTAATCCTGCTTATACCATTTATCTTTTCAATAGTAATTTGATCCTCGAATAAATTTTTGATTTCTTGTAAATGACTGATGCAAATAAACTGTTTTGTGTTTTTTTGCAGGTACAATATCGTTTCTCCAAACGATTCTGTCATATCTGAATCCAATCCCATTACAGATTCATCCAAAATTTTAAAACTACATTTTTGTAGACTAGACAATCCTTCAAAGATAGCCATGTTAATTCGATTTTTCTCACCACCGCTATAGTTTGCGAAGTCAAGCTCCTCTCCTTTGTCGTTGATAATTATAATGAACAATCCATCTAACAAAACTTCCTTGCCTAGTCCAGCTTTTTGTGTTTCTAACCTAACTCTGAAATCAGACAATTGCTCAAGAATAGCGTTTATTTTATCTTCTAACAAAGGAATGACATAATCAACTATCATTACTCTCAATCCGTTTTGTCCAAAAGCTTCCTTCGTCAGTTCCAGTGCTTCCAGATTCTTGGCTTTGTCTTTCAATTCATTTTCTAATTCGTCTATCTCTTTCTGTGTACGAGTCATTACCTCAACTGCATCTCTGGCATTGTTCAGATTATTGAATAATATCATTAAAGAACCGTCTAATTCTTGACGTTTATTCAATGTCTCTTGTTGTTCTTTTTCTAACTTTTCTCCATCCGCTTTAAGCTTATCTATATCATGCAACAAGACCGCTGCCAATGACTCGTCTTTATTTTTCGTGAACTTTTTAATTTCTTCTCTCAATACATCTATTTCTTTTTTCAATCTCTCTACTTGTTCGGTTCTTACCAATGCCTTTGACAGATCAACTTCCGCTGATGACAATTCAGCGACTTCCTTTCTAAGAGCTTCAATTAGTCCGTCGTTTAATGGCGGCGCGTTACCCAAGTCAAGTAGTTTTTGTTGATAGACGGCTTTAAGCTCAACAAGCTCTTCTTTAGCTTTTATTTTTTCCTGAAGTTCTTTGTTTAATTCGTCAGCACGTCTCTGTTTATACTCTTCCATTCTTGGGTAGAGAGTTCCGCAATTAGGACAACTATCAACTTCCTCCTTTAGAACAGCGATAGCTTTCTTATTCAGGTCTTCGATCATCGGATTGTAGTCAATATCGGGCGGCATCTCCATCATCAACTGATTCCGTATCTTTGACCATTCAAAAAATGTATCCCTCATCTCTTCCGCTATCTTCAATTGTTCTCGTTTATTTTGTAGGGTATCTACGCGAGCTTGTAGTATTTTCAAATCTACGCTCTCTAGAGCAGATATTTCCTTGTCGATAGTTTCAATTTTGATTTCATTGGTTCTAATCTGACTATTATACAAATCTACTGTTTGTCTATGATGTGTCACCAACGAAAAAGAATCTGAAATCTTTTTGATTTCTTTTTCCGTCTTTAAATAAGTTTCTTGCAATAATTGAGACTGTTGCTTACCGTCTCTATATTGAACTTCGTATTCATTAAGTCTTAATGTCAGTGGTCTTTTTTCGTCTATGGTTTTTTTCTTTTCATCAGTCTTGAATTTAAGCATTTCTACCTCTGCTTTTGTATCACGAAACAACTCCTGAGCTTTTTTGTAATAGACATCGTAATCATTTACGCCGATCATTTCTAAAACTATTTCCTTACGTTTCGATGCCGTCTGCTTAACGAAGCTTTCTGGGTTATCTTGAAGATAGGCGACAGAGTTTGTAAATAAAAGATATGAAGAATGGAGAATTTTGTCTTCAAGGTATTGTTGAGCTTCTTTTATTCCTGCAACTTTTAGGGGAGAGAATTCCCCATTTCCGATTCCTTCTGAAATTTCTAAATCGTGCTTATTTTTGTTGTTTACCGAACGTACAATTTTATATTGAATGGCAATTCCATCTTTTATGTCTTCTAATATAAGGGTAACAGTTGCTTTAGCTGCACCTTTTCGTATAAGAAACTTGTTTTCAGTACGTCCTTGATTGTATATACACCAAACTAAGGCATCTACTAAAGAGGACTTGCCACTACCACTCACGCCGTCGACAAGGAGCTTCTGATTATTAGAAAATTCTATCTTCGTTTGAAGATGAGATAGGAAGTTCGTCAATTCGAGTTGCTTGAGAATAATCATTTTATAATTATTTATCTCCTCCAAGATTTAACGACTCTTTCACCTTCATTTTTTTCCCAATCCACATTTCTTTAAATTCTGCGATTAACCTATCACGATATTCCTCGCCTTGATTTTTATTGATATAAGCAATCGTCATATGTGGAATATAACCAACGAATGTATTGATGTGAGGCAAAAACTCAAGCCGCTGATGCCCTTCTAGAAGTTTTGGTGTAACTTTTATGTAAGCCACGATACAATAATACGGCTCATCAGGATACGGAGAATTGAAATATCCAATATTCTCTATCTCAACTTCTTCGAGCTTCCATCCGGCAAGGACGGTTTCAATGTGCTTTTCGTATTTTTTTGCGGTTTCAAGCAGGCCATACAGAAGCGTGATGTGCGGTGTTTTATCCGCAACCCAACCATCAATCCAAAATTTCTCTTTGTCTTTTGCGTAATAAAGTGCGACACCTGCGCCATCAAATTCGATGCTATACATGTTCTGTGACGGCACAACATCAAGCATCACGCATCCTAATTTTGATAGGTTTATGCCAAGGTCAGTATAAACCGATTGAAATAGGTGGGCTGAAAGCTGTAGGGGCATGAGATAATATTTATTTATTCTTAAGTTTTAATTCTTTTGTCGTCTGTTCCATGGCTATTTGCTTGAGTATTGGTTCGATGTCACTCATATCTACTATGGCTGTTTCTAGATATTTAAGCACCTCTTTCTTATCACTTTCATCTACAAACTTAACTTCCTCCAGTCGCATAACAATCTCCTTACGAGCCTTCTTTATTTCTTCGTCAGTGATAGCAGAGAATGGTGTAGGCAACATGACCTGAGAACTCACATAAAATTCTCCTTTACAGTGCGGACATTGGATTGGGTCGAATTTCTTGATGACTTTTGGGTCTTCCATATAATTTATTTTAGTTTATTAATCTCACCTTTTTCGTCTACGCGAAACATTGGATATGTCATTAGTGCTAGTCTATCCCTTAATATGTCCATGTTTTTATTTACGTTCTCTTCTTGAGTACAGAAATCAGTCCAAAGGCGATAAGTTGAGCAAGTTAGATATTTAAAAAAGTGTTTTACTGTTTTCATTCTTGGTATATTAAAATATTATCTATTTGCTTTGAAAGTAATTTAAGAACTTCCCGCTGTTGTTTAGTATGCTCCTTTTCTATCGGTTTTTCAACTAATGCCGACGCTATCGCACTCAAAACAAAGGCATCGCACAAGTTGTTATCAGAAAATGTCAATCCGTATTTCTTATATACCTCCAGCATAACAACATCCTTTTTTACATTACCCTTGCAAATATATTTTTTAAGGGTAGTCGGTGCTGTTAGAATAAAATGTATTTTAAGATCATCTAGCATTGCTCTGACTAAGTAGTTTAGTCCTGATAACTGTGTAAGAGAACTTGTTTTCCGTATAGCAAATGCTAAGTTTTCTATGTTTACGATGACAAAAGCCGGTCTGGGACGTGATTCTATGAGTGAGCGTTCGATTACTGGATTATACTTTACAACTATGTCACGAATTTGAGAAACGATGGCGCGTATTCTATGGAGTTCATCCAATGGAGTATCACCACATGGCTTTGACTTTATTAATTTTTCCTCAACGACTTTACCGTTCTCAAGTACAACAACCCCCGTCCCTGTTAACGATAAATCTATTCCTAGTGAAATCATTTTTTTGTTTTGAGATAGTTTATGTAGTGCCTCTCATCTATCGACAGTATTTTCCCATCTTTATTCCACAAGGCAAATTTCTTAGGGTAAGGTTTTCTACCTTGCTCGTCTACAAATACACCTATATAGCTTACGTCATATCCAAATAATTCTTTTGTCATTCGTTCTATGTCAGATGGCTTGAGACTAATCATTTATATCGTATCCTTTACCAAATCAAATCCTTGTTTTAATTTACCCACGTCAAGATTATTTTGTTTTGCATATACTTCCAACAGAGATTCCATAGACAAATCAAGTAAGTTTGTTTCTTCGTTATAGTTTGAGTTACGCTCACGCTTAATGTGCTCGACAACGATTAGAGCGTCAAAGTTATCAGCTAAGTTATTGATTTCTGCTAGTTTTTCTTCTGATAACTTTTCAGTAAGAATGATCTTTACAATACTGTTAGTGGGAAGCGACTTTAAATCTTCTAACTTAGGGTCCTCAAATTTATATATTGGCCGACCGGGAAGTTTTATCTTTTCGTAAGACAGATCGTGTGGATTGACTTTCCAAATACACTTTTCTATCTCGCCGATTTCTTGGTTAAATATAGAGCCAGCGACTATAGTCTTACCAGAACTGGATACAGAGGCTTTATGTATATGTCCACTCACGCTTAACTCATATCTTTTCTCCAATAATTCTTTTGGTAATATTATTTCATCAAATATGTCTGTATTTGTTCCACTGTTTGTCAGTGTATCAGAAACAGCCTGATGAGTAAACAATACTCTGCCAGACGGTAGAAGCTTCAATAACTTATCCTGTCCAGATTTATTGTCTTCTGTTTCAAGGAACAGTTTATTTTGGTACGAACAAAAAACCATGTCGTCAACTTTTTCTATGCCATTGACAATATGCCACTTCTTACCTTTTATTTCTTTTAGATAATCTAGAGCAGAAGCGCCATTTGCACGAACTTCATGATTGCCTACCAGAAGGTGAATCTGTTTGTTACCAAGTCGTTCCAAGAATGCAGTAAAGTCTCTAGTGGTTTCAGCCATCGGATTCTTGACATGGAATTGATCTCCTAGAAACACAACGATAGAACAGTCTTCAGACTGCTTAACTATAAAGTCTAAAATTTCTTGCCTTTCAGGTATCCTTTGGTCTTTAACATATTCAGAATAACCCAAAGATGGACGGAAATGAAGATCGCCAATGGCAAGTATTTTATCCATACTTAAATTCCAGATATTATTAAATTGAATAAATCATCAACTGTCTTTATAGGAACATTCTTACCTTTACAAGTGACTGTATCAATCTTTGCTTCTTTGCCACAATTTAGTTCGTAAATCCAGTACGAAATCCATCCATTTGATATGTCGTTCATCGCTATCTCAAGTAATTTTACTATAAGATTCTCGTATCTACTAAAACAAATATAATTAAAGTCAGGTTCGAACTTTTTGAATGCTTTATTAAGATTGACTTCATCGTTCTTTAGTTCTATCAAAGATAATAAGCATGTAGTAAATTCTTTTTTATCCATACCTATTCAACTTAATTTCTTCGTCCCTATAACAGTCGCACCCGATAGGAATAAATGAATGTCCTTCAATATACGAAGAATCGTGGTACTCTATGTCGATACCACACCAACATAGTTTTTCGTTAATTTGTTGATTGCATCCAGAACAAATCGTCTTCATAGTATGGTTCTGGTTATTGTTCAACACAATCTCTAATTATTTTTCCGCATTTAGAACAGACAATTACTATTCTCATGCGGACATCGCTATCGCTACTGACAGTACCTTGGTATCTCTGAGTAGTGATCGTAAAGCTAAAATTGTGTTTGGTGGCAAGACATTCTTTGTTGTTATTCATAAATTTACTATTTAAATGGGTGATGAGGACAAGCATTACTCACCACCCATTTTCACATCATTTGAGGGCGAGGATTTCAGTTGTCACCTCGCATAGAACTACTTAAAGAGAGATATTGTTCCTTGGGTTTCCCTCTACCTTTCCAGGTTCAGAACCAACCCTAGCGTCTACTGAATGCGGCTTACCTTTATCGTATTCTGTTTTCGTTCTAGAAACGATGCACCACATACGATTTTTGTATAGTTACCCGCGCTTCTATTCCGCCACCTACGATAGATGTGATTTTATGCTAATGCCTTTAACTTCTCTAGAATCTTGTCGAGGTTGCTCTCTAGAAAGGCTAGTCCAGTGGCTGACATTGCCTGCGTTCGCATCGTAATCGGGTCCGTGACACCGAACTTCGTCTTCATTAATTCAGCAATTTCCGCAATCTTTGGATTCTCAGAGGCATTCTGCACAACAGCGGCACCTGGTTTTAAGACAGTGCTACTTGCCTGTTTCTTTTCTTCCTCAGAAAATACTTTTTCAATATCAACGCCATTGTTTTCTGATTCCACCACGACACCACCCTCTTCAACTTCACCGCCCGACATCAATTCGGATTCGTGCTGCAATAGCCATTCTTTGTTTACCCTTTTAGGATTGGCGAATACCTGAATGATCTTCGTATTGCTCATTCCTGGTCGTGTTGCTTGTCGTTCTTCTATATATCTAAACCCTACAATCTGACCCAATTTAACATGCCTCATCTGTACGTCGACTGCACTTTTACTGCCTACATTCCAAAGTTCTTCTCCGTCAGTCAATAATTCGTAGATCCACTGTAGCTCACCAGTCTTACTCAACTGATTTGGAACTTGTCTTTTCCCGACAAGCGTTCCTTCTACCTCATCGCCGACTTTGGCAAACTTGAAGAAATTATTTTTTACTTTATTTTCGTCTGTGAAGATTGTCATATATATTAAGTGGCTTATAGCCTAATTATTAAGTGACTTATTTATGATTATATTCTTCATACTTTCAATACATCTCTATCCCCAACTCCATAAGCGTCATCAAGAATCTCTAACGATAGCCCAACGCGACAGGAAACGCAAGAGAAGCACCATTCTTTTTTCTTTGATTCGGTACACTTACCAAAATCTCGCTTGAGGCGTTCGCGTACTGCTTCTAGCCATTTTGGTCGTGGACGTGGTTTACCAAACTTTGTTTTCTTTGAAGTACTCATATTTGTTAATCGCCTAAGTAAGATAGATCATAAACTTCGTTTCGTTCGTTCGCGTCGTATATTTCATCTTCCAATTTATCGATTTTTTTATAAAGTTTCTTTAATTCCCTGGTTTTTTGGGAAAGTTCTTTCTTTAATTTTTCCACATCTTTTTTTGTCATATTATAGTTCTTCATGGAGTCTGTCCTTTTCTGGAAGGAGGCTTGTTACCTTTAACTTTTTGAGCTTCACTGTTAGTTCTTATAATATCTTCGCACCAATTAGTAACCGATGTAGAATGGACTCCAAGCTCCTTACTTATATCAATACTGGATAATCCAACCAAATATTTATCTCTAGCTAATTTAACTATTTCCTTTGAATAAGCTCTCATAACTCACTTAAAAGGAACATTTCGGAAGCATCCCACGCCCCTAGAATCTGCCAAAAGTGACCAAACGGTGATTGTGCGAGTAATATTGGATCGCGGCGCTTGTCTTTCCTCTCAAAATCCTTCTTGTCCGCAATGATGTAGAATACTGCTTGCTTTTCGCAGACTTTCTTTGTGTGCTCGTTGTACACTTTCATCGCGTCTGTGGCATCTTTCGGCATATCGGCGAGAAACTGTGCGACCTGTCCGAGTTTTAAGTAATCATGATGCGCTATCAAAGAATTAATCCTTGATGTCATCGTATAAGGATACTGTTCAAAGAAGTCCTTGACATCGCCGTATTTCTTTCTATTCTCAAGTCTCATAACGACACTTGCAATCTCTTCAACTCCACGCCTCATATCATATTCTTCAGATGAGATAAGTGCTAATTTTTCTTTGAAGTCATCAAGTTGCTTATCAACGTATTCTGTGTTTGTGTTTAATACAAACATTTCATCATTAAGCATTTTAAAATTATACACGTCCTTTGGAGTAAGGTGCGATTTCGCAGGGGCGACCTTCTTTTTTTGTGGTTTTGCTGCATCGACTGGTGTAAACACTAAAAAATCATTGATAGGAATAGAAGAATCATTAACTTTCATGAAATCATACAGGAACTTAGAACCCTTTTTTTTACATTCCTCAACACCATCTAAAATCGCAACCTTTTTAGCGTTTTTATATTCAAATAATGACTTCCCGAAGAGCTTGATTTCCATAAGATATAGTTTAATTACGTTTGGTTAGGTCTACTGATTATTTTTTATTAATTATTCCACGACATTTATTAATGGACAAACTTTCTTCTTTTTAGCTTTCAACCATTCCCAGATTATAGAAGGTTTTTTCGAATCCTCGACAGTAATCTCTTCAACTTCTGTTTTTTTATTAAGATGTTCTTTTATATATTTATTTAACCAAGCTAATGAGGATAGTCCAAAAAATATACCCCACAGTAAAACAGACGAAGTTAACATATCCTTATCTACATTCAAGTTGAGGAAAAAGTAAAGATATGGATATAGCAGAGCAAATAAAATAAATAAACAGCAAAACAAAACTAATAAAATTCCAGCCAAAGGAATTAACGACCTCCAAAATAGATTCTGAACAAAATAGCAAAGACTTAAATTCTGCCAAGCCCCAGACGAACTTCTACTAGAAAAGTATTCCATTAACCATGAATAGTATCTGCCGACCAGAGAGGATTTTGAGATGGTGATTTTCATAATTATTTTTAAGATATAGTTTAATTATATTCTGCTGCCTCATTTGCTTTGCATATTTCATATTCTAATCTTACCAATTCGTCGTCTTTGGCAAGCATCATTTTAATTAACTCCTCTTTGGTCATTTTTTCGTAGTTTTCTTTACCTAGGAGATAGAGTAAGAGATTATCCATAATTGCAGTTATGAATGATTATTTTTATCGGCTTACAAGCATGGTAACATATTTAAGGTGACTTGTCAAGTGGATAAGTTTCAGTTATCATTCTTCGGAAACAATTTTTATATTAATATTAACATCATTCTTACCGTCGTCAATCCAATTCATCTCTAAAGGTCTGCTATTGATTCGTATATTGAATTCATTTGGAAGAGTAATCATACGAAGACCAGTGTGAAAGCTAATCCATTTAGAAAAGTCTTTAAGAAAAGTTTCGAGTTTCTCTTCGTTGATGACTTTAACAATGTCTTCAAGTGTACGAAATGTATATGATGGTGGTTTGCTCATAGAGTAGACTCTTTTTTCTTAATCTTAAAACTAAATAATTCTCGGTTGTGCCAACTTCCCTTCTCGCTTAACAATTCCCATTTACCATCTATCTTTTCTAATCTAATAGTTTCTATTCTACCTAAGTTTTTTATCGTAGAGGTCATATCTATTACTTTACACGATTTCTTGCCGGGTGCAATACGTAGTCCACGACCGACCATCTGATATAGAAGACCAATAGATCTCGTGGGTCGTAAAAGTACCACACAATCTAACCCTGGATAATCGAAGCCGATGGCGTATACGCCCACATTAAGGACTGTCTTTATCTTTCCTTCTTTAAATCTTCTTGTAACCCTATCTCTTTCTTCCTTGCTTGTTTTTGCTGTAACTACAGCCGATCCATCTACTGCGCCGCTGAGAACTTTAGCTTGTTTTACAGACGGGCAGAATACAAGCACACTCTTGGAAATGGACTCTGCATATTTTATCGTTTGTAGAATCTTTAATTGTTTATCAGTCAATAAATCTTCATACTTATCTAAGTCAAACTCGGATTTAGATTTATTTAATGGTATATCCTCGTGTTCAACTATAGTCTTGTCGATATACTCCAATGGACACAAATACCCTTTGTCAATCAACTCCTGAACATTAATATTATATAGCAACCGCTTCCAGAAAAAGTTCTTCATCCTGTTGATTAATTTCGTCGTAGTAAAGGCATATAAATCACCGTTTTGGCTTCTCATGTAATTAATAGCCATTCTGTATGGCGTAGCTGATAGTCCAATGACTTTTATGGGCGGTTTGCCTGTTTTAGACCTCAGTCCGTTGACTTTGTTAAAGAAACTGGAGTACATACCATCCAAACTTCGGGGTTCCAATAAATGACATTCATCTAGTAAGACATAATCGAAGTCTACAAACTTTTGAGGAATCTTGTAGATACTTCCAATGGTCGCAAATGTAAATGTACGAACGACTTTTTCATTCATTGATGCGGAATATACGCCCATATCCCAACCATCGACATGCTTAGATAGCTTTCCGTAATTTTGAACTAAAATTTCACGTGAAGGCTGAAGTATAAGAATCTGAACGCCCAAGATACGAACAAGAGAGGAGATTAAAAAACTTTTGCCAGAACCTGTTGGCAAACTCAGTAGATAATTACCGTTGATATTCTTCTTCAATGCCCACAAAACAGCATTGATCGACTCAATCTGATAGTCGCGTAATCCAACCTCAACCTCAGATGGTATCAAAGACTTGTATTCTTCTGGAGAAACATATAAATCTGAACTTTTAAAAACAGACTTCGGGTCTTTCTGTTCTACAATGTCGTTTGATCTTCCAGATTTTAAATTGTCAATGCACCACTCGATTAAATATTTTTCAACTTCCTCTGTCACTTCAATATCTGGGTATCTTTTTTTGATGAATTCGACTATCGCTAAATCATTGAACCTCCAAGCATCGTCTGAATATCCAAACTCTTGATACCCTAACTTGGTCTTTAATTGCCTACAAAACTCCAATTCCTGTAGAGTGAAGTCATAACAAAATTTATAGTTAAACCATTGAGATTTCTCCTTCTCAATTTTCATTCCTTTGACATTCTAGACAATAATTCTTTCCGCTTTCGTACAACCACCCTTCGTTTCTCATTGCTTGTACGGCATCATAAAATTCAAATTCTCCTTGTAATTCTTCATCGCAACCATCGCATTGCGGAGTATGGAATCCATTAGATGACCAAATACTCATACGGTTTCACAATCTTTATCAGTTTCCGGCTCACTATCTTTCCATTCACCGCATTTCAGACAAAATTCATCGTTCGTATTGGGTTCTTTTGTCCAATCGTGTGGAACATATTCACACGGATCTTTAAATCTAGTCATACAACTCATGCACATCCCAAATGTATTTATATTATGTTTGCAGTTTATTTTTAATTCCATCGCTTTTCTTTCGCATTTCAGACACATCATATATGACGTGCGACAGCCATATCTGCTATAAAAATTTTCCTCTACACGAACAGGTTCGTGAGGACACTTAAATAGTTTGTCAAACCATTTTGGTTTGTCGATATTTAGTTGGAAGTTGAGTCTGAACATATAAAAATTAGACTTAGTTAAGTGAGCCAGAACGTGTGTTATATTTTATTTCGTCTAGTCCGCATTCTTCACAATAACAGATAAACGCAAATCCATTACCCGTCTCTGGGGGATTTTTAGCATTAAGATATTTACGTAATACTGGTTTAGAGAGTCCGCAGAAAGCGCACTTATTCAGTTCTTGATCCATAATTATTTAGTCTCATTTTTTAATGTTTCTAAATACTTTCTATTTTCGTCAATTAATTCTCTAACTCCTGGTTTATCTTTTAATTTGCTCATAGACATCCCTCCGACATGGCACACTCTTAGTTTGTTTGTTCTATAAGTTTCAAAACCGAGCTTTCTAACTTGATGATAAAGATAACGATCTTCACCGAATCCCACCTTAAATCTTTCATTATATACTTCATATCCACCGTTTATCTCTCTAATCTTTTCTAGCAGAGATCTCTTAAGTACAAACATAGAACCGAATTCTGCACTCGTATCATATTTATCACTGTGACGTAAAATAACTTCTTCTTCTTTTAATTGAAGAACCTTATTAAAATCAATCTTACCATTATCTCCAACACAATCTTTTTGGTATTCCTTACGAATAAGATTTGGCATTGCTAGACCTACTGGCGGATGAAATTCTTTTTCAAATATTTCTAGTAGTTTATCAATCCAGTTATTTCCTATAACAAGGATATCGTTATTCATGGCAATCACATATTTACCTCTCGCCATGTTGAGGCTTTGGTTCATTGCTGGTGCGAATCCAAGATTAAATGGGTTTCTAATTACAATATCAGCCTTCTTAAAATATTCTTCTGTACCTTCTAATGTAGAACCATTATCGACAATGATGATCTCTACACTATCTCTATAAGATGCTATTGTTTCCACCAATCTGTCTAAACATTTATCGGCAATAAAAAAAGTTTCGTTTTCGCCATGCCTTCCGTGTTGCCCAGGTTCAAACCAACTAGGAATACACACAGAGACCAACGGTTTTGTTCTTTCAAAATTATTCATACTATTTCGAAGACATTAATTTAGCAATCTTAATCACAGACTTGCCGCTTACTTTCATCTTTCTATTATTTGTACGTTTTTTATCACGTCTCTCGGCTTTTATGTTCATAAAATCTATTCCCCAGATATTCCCGAACCATTACAAAATGAACATATTGTAATGGGCGTACTTAAACCAGTATCGTCATCGTTGCCAAATTTAACAAGACCTGTTCCTCTACAATTTTGACAAGTATTTCCTGTATCTGTATTGTCAAGTAGATTATATCTTGGAGTCACTATAGGAATCATAATTATTAAACTGGAATAATCATCTTATAATACCAAATAGATTTTCTCTCTTTATCTCTCCACGATTCAATAATACATCCTTTCTTTTTCAAGTCCCAAATCCTCGCCGAAATTCTTGCAATACCAAGATGTTCTCCGCCGTAGACGCGATTAAGTATATCGATTGTACTATAAGAATTTCCATCGGACAGCAGATTATATAATCGTTGTACTTGGCCATCTTTCATAAGAATATACTATCACAATTAATTAACTTTGTCAAGAGCTAAACAATTCTCTCCGCGTGAAACAACATTGTTATTATAGCATAAATAATTTAATCGGTCAATTGCCGTGTTTATGATATAATGAAAGATGTATAAATAAAAATTTTAATCATAATGTATATGGAAAATGAAATGCAGAATAAAAATGAGATGACGACGCGCGACATCTACCTTGCTAGTACGCTAACGACACTTCGTTTCAATATGACAAGAATCTCATTTCAAGTAGAAGGAGCCAGTGGAAAACCTGTGGGATACTTCTCTTTTGAAAATACTCCAGAATTACGCGAAGCAGAACGAGACTATTGGCAATCCCGCCTCGCCGTTGAACCTCGTGCGTTTGTAACTTCACTACGAGGATTAAAAGCTCAATTAACAAATTATTATAAATCACCGTATTCTACCCACTAATACAGCAGGATTTGACAAAACCAAAAAAGTATGGTAGAATAATATCGTTTATAATTAACAACCAAAATATGTTTGAAGGAACTCCAGGGACGTTTTAAAATCTATTTCTATGAAATCAGGCATGCTCAAAAACTTGACTATAATTCAAAGACCGTTAGTGTTCCGAAGATTACACTGGTAAAACCAGTGGCGCTGTCAAGTGCGTTGAGCAACCTTCGGAATGCTAATGGTTTTTTAATTATAATTATATGTTAAATAATGCCGAAGCACTTAAACGTCTTTATAGCATTCTACGTCAGAGCGTAAAACTCATTAATAAATATAATAATTTTCAACCTATTTTTGAGCTTTTATTAGAAAATAATTGTTCAGATGAAGATGCTTCGTTTATTATTGATAGTATATTAAGTATTTACCTCGCAAATATATGGCCAGAAAAAGAGTTATAGATCCAGAATTCTATCTAGATGATAAATTGGCTACTTGCGATTTCGATACTCGTATCTTTTTTATTGGCACATGGAACTTCGCGGATGACTATGGAGTTATAGAAAATAATATTCTAAAATTGAAGGCCCAAATATTTCCATACGACGATGTTGATGTCATCAAAATGAGGGACCAACTAATAAAAATTGGCAGACTCTCACTTTTCACGGCAAATGGCAAAGAATGGTTACACATAGTCAACTTCTTGAAATGGCAAAAAGTAGAAAAGCCTAGTTTTAGCCGAAATCCAGTTCCTCCTCTCCATCTCCTCACCGACACCTCACCAACTCCTACCCAACCAGTCGGCTCTGAAGTAAAGAGAAGTAAAGTAAAGAGAAGTAAAAAAGAAATATATAAAGAAAAAAAAATCGAGTCGCCAAACTTATTAAAACAAAGCAATGTGATTCCACCCCCACTCGATTTGGTGACTTCGTATTGTCTAGAACGCAAAAACGATATTGATCCACAATATTTTATTAATTTTTATGAATCAAAGGGTTGGATGATTGGGAAAAACAAAATGAAGGATTGGCAAGCAGCGATACGATATTGGGAAAAAATAAATAGTGACAAATCTCCAAAACCTCAAACAAAAGAACAGATTGAGGAATCTTTGGCGAGAGACGTTGCGAGGAGATGTGGTGGTAATGGCGATAGGGCACTATTTGTTTTTACATCCGAATACATCAAGAAATACGGTTGTGGCAATTTAGAGACAGATAATACTGTGGCTAACGCCGCCGCACTACGTCAGATCGGGATCTTAGGATTTTAGACGACTTTAGTTGGTTTCTACAATCAACGTAGGCGCAAGATTTGACAGCTAGAATCGTTTTAAATTCGTTTTAGGTGTCCTGATACCATGAAAAAAGACAAATGACTAATATTAGCGGAAAATACCAATTTAATATGTCAAAAATCGTTAAAATCAACGTAGACGCAAAATTTGACACCTAGAATCGTTTTTGTCATTTTATGGACAGTGGATTGGAGGCTTGGAAAAAATTTAACAAAATCGAAGACGAAATTGTTGAGGATACGAATGCTTCTGAAAAAGATTTCACAAAGCGTTATACTTGGGGTACTCGTAAACTCGATACCAATTTTGCAATTATAAAAAGAACAGATTTGATTGTGTTTGGTGCGAAAAGGGGTGTCGGAAAGACCATTTACGCTTTCGATATGGCGACAAAGAATGCCATGCTCGGTCATAAGATTTTATTTATTTCTCTTGAAATGACAGCAGAAGAAATTCGAAATGACATAGCACGAAAATATGCTGGTTGGACTATTCAGGAAGAATATGATTATAATATTCCAGAATTTAAAAAACAATCTTACGAACGTAGATTGCAAGAAATATTCGAGATAAAAAACCTTTATTTTGAAGGGATGAGAAGGGGTGCCGATGTCAAGTGGGATAATATTCTTGGAATTATAGGAAAATATAAAGATTTGGATTTGATTTTTATTGACAACCTTGATAAGATTGGATGTGAAAAATATGAAAACAATTTAGATAAACAAAAACGGATTATCGACAATATGATGGGGTTTACCGCCGATAAACAAATACCGATTGTTTTAATTCACCATCATCGTAAGAATACAACTGGAAAAGATTATGGTATGGATGAATTGTCAGGTAGTGGAAAAATTGCCGACGGTGCAGACAGGGTATTGAAGATAATTCACGATCCGAAACCAGATACTCCGTATCCAGAGAAATTTAAGACAGATATTTTTTTACAAAAAGCACGTGGGTATGCTCCATCTATCCAAACTGTATATTTTATACGCGGTACATTTGTTGACACTCCGCCAACAGAGGAAGAATATCGTAGTACAGTTTCATTAATTCCAATGACAATCGGTGAATACGAGTTAAGCGTATCTAGAGACGAAGAATTGCCACCGCCAAGCTTTGATTTATGAAACAATGCGGCGATAGTTTAATGGCAGAACAATCGCTATTCCAAGCGATAGGAGATGGTTCAATTCCAATCTCGCCGCTCCAATTAGAGTTAAAAGTTATTCCAAAAACTACAGCTAAATTATGTTACAGACGGTGGCACTATCTGGGTAGAAATGATTTTTTATCTTCAATATCTTTTGGTGTCTTTGCTAATGGGCGTTTATGGGGTGCTATTACTTTTCACCAACCATCATCAGTACAGACAGTGAAAGGAATCTTTGGGAATACTGAACAGCATGAAGTTTTTGAGATTGGGAGATTTGCCTTGAGCGATTCGTTGCCTAAAAATTCAGAAAGTAGAGTTATTGGAGTGGGTATTAGATTCCTTTGCAAGTTAAAAAAAGTAAAGGCGGTAATTACTTATGCGGATAGCGCAGTCGGACATAAAGGAATTATTTATAAAGCAACAGGCTTTCAGTATTTAGGTTTGACTGCACCAAAAAAAGATTTTTTCGTGAACGGAATAAAACAAGAACGTGGTAAAACGAGAGGTAAAAATGGCGAATGGAAAGAAAGAAGTAGGAAACATAAATTTATTAAGTATGTCTAATGAAGAATTAAAATTAAATGATGTAATGAACAAATGCTTTGCTCGAATTTTTGAATTTTCAAAAATCGTAGATTATTTGCATTCTCGTGGAATCACCGACGAATTAATTATACGATTTAAATTAGGGTACGGTAATTTTTATGGGAAAAATTGGATTACAATTCCGATTACCGATGTCAATGGCGATTGTCTCTTTTTGAAATTACGTCGTGATCCATATGTTTCTGAACAGTCTGAACCAAGTAAATATAAATTTTATCCACAGGGTTCGGAGTCTTCTATTTATGGATGGGAAATCCTTTTAAACACGGATAGTATTACAGTAGTTGAGGGCGAATTTGATAGAATTCTTTTAGAGTCAAAAGGCATTCATGCGATTACTTCTACTGGCGGAGCAATGACATTCAAAAAAGAATGGCTGATTGTTTTTAAAAATATCAAAAAAATATCTATTTTGTTTGATAAAGATTCTGCTGGTAGTAAGGGTGCTCTTAGGCTGGCGTATATGATAGCAGAAAAATATAATAATGAAAAAGAAGTTAGTATTGTTACCCTTCCAGACGATGTGGGTGAATCGGGAGATGTTACTGATTACATAGTTTTATTGCAACGAGATGTTGTAAAATTATTTAAAACTAATTCTCAGAAATTTACTTATGAGCCATTACCACAAAAAGAAAAAATAAATTATAATTACAATTTTAATAATAGTTCGTTAACTAAAGAACAGATTGACGCTGCTTCAAGTGTTGATTGTAGTAAATTCATTGAAATAGTTAAGAGTGTGAATGGGTTGTCTTGGGCGCGTTGCCCCTTTGGTACGCACGAAGATAAAACACCAAGCATGTGTTGTTATCCTGGAGATAAAGGTTATTACGCCTTCTGTTGTGGTGAGAGCGGGAATGCGATCGTCCTTGTTGAAAAACTACACGGTCTGAAATTTGTGGAGGCAGTGAAGTTCGTTTTGGAAAATAGCAAATGAGTAGCTATTGACAAAATGTTCGTGGCGTGTTATACTGTGTGTGGATAAGTAAATACAAAGTCGTTGGGTGGAGAGAAGAAAGCTTTTAAGGATTAACTATGAAAAAACACCCAGATATTGTTGCGCGGGACAATAGGGGAATACTTATGCGAAAAAATAATTTAATCGGTAAGCGCGTCATGTGGCAAAAGGATGGCGGAACCGGCTACGGAACCTTGCTGGCCGTGAATTGCTCCACTACATCTATCATTCACCTCGTACAGAAAGAGGGTGGTGGGGGATGGGCACTGGAAACGAGCTATAGCAGTCCTTGGCATGAAAAAGCCCGCGAACAAGGCGTTAAAGACGGAACAGAGAATCTGTATTGGGTAAGTAAATACAAAGTCGTGGGTAAGCATAAACACTCCTACGTCTGTGGTGAGTGTGGGAAGGAGAAATAATATGAGCCCCGACAGTTTCTGCGAGTGCGGCTACAAAGCCGCTAGAGGCAAAGATTGTAAGTTCTGTATTAGACCCGAAAGTATGACCAACTCAACACGCGAGAAAATTGAGAAAGATTTTAATGAAAAGTTTTGTTATGAGGATAGAGAACTTCGAACAAGAATGCAGGCGCGGAATGGAATATCTATGGCGAATGGGTTAAAATCCTTCATCTTCTCCACCATAGATTCCATCCTCGCCGAGAAAGCGGAGGAGATTAGAAAAATGAAAGCTCCTATTGAGTTAATGCAAGATGGAGTAAGAATGGATTATTCATTGAGAAAGGGCTTCAATCAAGCCCTCTCCCTCGCCCAAGATATTCTTAAAAAGTGAATATGAAAGACGTGGAAATAAAAAAACACGAAGGAGACGAGCAGAAAATTGACATCGGCCACGCACATTTAATTCACGATATTAAATGCTTACTTGACATGGCTGAAAGGTTCGAGTTTCACGATTTTAAGAATACGCAATTTGGCGCGCCGAAGATGGCGTTAAGGGTATTCTTTTTGGAGGGCGCAGAAAAAGCAAAGAATGGATATTACGATAATTAAAAATTAACACTAACCGCTAATTCTATGCGAGACGCAAGAAAAAATCCTGAAAGACACCCGCTTTCTCCGGTTGCACGCGCATTCAGCGCAAAGCAATTGCGTATAATCCGCGATGCGGAGGCGGAAGCGGAAATTGAATCTTTGAGTATCAACCCTAACCGCCAATCTTCAAAGTTTGACAAATAAATTGATTATGATATACTCTATTCATAATAACCTTGCGGAAACAGATTCCCAGATTTTTAAGATAGTTTCCCCGCAAGGTTGCTATCAAAAGTCTGGGATTTTGTTTCTAAAAAGAATATGTCTTCTAAAGAAAAGTGGAGGATTTATCTCCGAAGCTGGAGAGCAAAAAATAAAGACAAGCAGTTAATTTATGGTCGGAGATGGAGAGCAAAAAATAAGGAAAAAGTAAAAGAGATACAAAGAATATGGCGTAAAAAAAATCCAGAGAAAATGAAAATCTTGAGAAAAAAATATAAAATGACGCACAGAGAAAAAATAAAACAACTTCAAAAAGCTCATTACGAAAGAGTAAAGCGACAGTTATTTGATTTATGGGGAAATAAATGTAAACGATGTGGATTTTCTGACAAAAGAGCTTTGCAAATAGACCACATAAAAGGAGGCGGAACACAGGAAAGAAGGGAAAAGAAAATAACCACAAGTCAGAGTTTTTGGGCAATAGTAATAAAATCTGTTTTGGAAAAAGAAAATAAATATCAACTTTTATGCGCCAACTGTAATTGGATTAAAAGAGTTGAAAACAAAGAATTCCGAAAATAATAATACTTAATATCCTACTTCCGAAAATCTAAGGAAGAGGAGATGGCAGAACGATATGTCGGAAGGAATGACGCGGCCACCTAAACCAAATG
>ERZ1292644.206-Hain-H14-01um-R2-206-length-43314-cov-13_pt2 | contig 39664 bp, 75 predicted proteins | sample MGYA00564402_ERZ1292644 | MGnify/ENA primary metagenome ERZ1292644 (study PRJEB36523, sample SAMEA6512644) | groundwater metagenome | collected 2019-01-09 | study: AquaDiva: Metagenomics assemblies of 32 groundwater samples
GGGAAAGGGTCACGTTGACGTAGCGAAGCCTGAGGTCCCAGCCAGCCATTAGAAATACTTACCCTCCAGCTTGTTCCGCTTGTCACCTACGTTCACACCCTTCTTCTGCTTCTTGCGGTCCACGCCCTTGAGCTTGCGGGACATCTTCTTGTTCCCCTTGGCCTTGGTCATGGGGTGGATGCCCTTCTTGTCGGTACCCTCAGGCTTCGTGTTGGTGCTCTTGGCCGGGGACGCCGTTCCCGAGGCCACTGGACCCTTACTTGGCTTCACGCTTGTCTTCCTCCTGTAGGATAGCTAGGGCTTCTGGCAAGTTGCACAACTCCTCACACATCTCCCCACGTCCCGCCCTGCGACCACGTTCAAACTCTGTGGTACCCTTGGCTGCGAGTCGGTACTCGCGACCGGCTTGGCCCTCAAGGTACTTGCGGGCGGCAGGCCAGGGTACAAGGTTTATGTTCTCATGGGTGGTAGCCACCGTCAAGCCTCTTGAGCCTGAATGTGTTTGAGGGCACACCCGAAGCACACCCACTGACCTGACCACATATGAGACTCACCTTGGCACTTAAAGCAGGGTTGCTTGTTAGCTTCAAACCACCTGTCGTCCTCGGCGTAGTGATCCATTAGGCCCCCTCTGGGATCTGCTCAGTCATCGCCCGTGCGTCTTGACGGTTACCAGCTTCTGGGGAGTTGGGCATGGAAGGGGGTCGGCCTGCACCCCCGCCTGGCGTGGGAGCCCCCTTACCCTCAGTCAGCATCTGCATCATCTGCTGCTGTTGGAGGGCTTGCTGGTCCTGGGGGGTCATCTGCTCCACGATCTTGTCTAGGCCACGCTCCCCTAAGCCATCTCTCCAGATCCTCTTGAGGAGCACTTCCCAGTTGAGCTTCTTACCCCGCATCTGAAGGTCTTGGAGGAGCACGGGGCCCACTTTACCCAACATTCCCAACATGGCCACCATACGCTGGCTCTTAACCTGCATATCCTGTGCCTGGAGGCTCCCCACCCACTGAAAATCCCAATCCCCTACGAGGTCTGACACGCTAAACCTGCGCGCCGGCCAGTCCTGGGTGCCCGGAATCTTGATGATCTGCTGGGGATCGGCGTATTCCACGGTCAAGCGGTACAGGTCCCCCAGCAAAGGGGTGAAGATGCAATCCTCAATGACCTGGGCGGCATCCTTAATGTCGGCAAGGGCCAAGTTGAGCATACTTGACACCGCGAAGCCCGCACGGGGCATATTTCGCCCCGGCTGCCCGTCCGCCAGGGAGTTGGACCCTGAGAAGTTGTCGATCAGACCCAGCGTGAACTGGATACCTTGGAAAGCGTACCGGGAAATGTCTCGGGGCTCGAAGAATTTCACTCCCTCGGGGTCTGCCAGCCACTTGGCCCTGGGTCTAAACACGAGGCTTGAGTGCCTGTGGACCCGGTTGGGGTCAATGACCACGGGTGGGGAGAAGTTGGTAGCCTGACCCTCCAGGGCGATGTTGAACTGGTCGTTAAGAAGGACCTGCATAGGCTCCAGATCATCAAACATCCCCGTGGTGTACTGCTCACCAGGAAGATCACGGGCCACCGCCATCCGGTAGGGTGGCACAGGGAAGGGACGGGGGTTGTACCTAACCACCTGCTCCCCACCCGTGACGTTCCAGGCGATCCAGACTCTCTGCCAGCGCCCCTCACGTCGCGTCCACACTTCACTGATGGCCACGAACTGGGTGAGATCCTCGGACTTCTCCGTGCTCTGGAGAGAGGAGGGGTCCGTGAGGGCGTTCTCCTGCAACCGTCGTACCTGATGCTCGGGCCACTCGGGAGCGGTGAGATCTTCCCGCTTGAGGGGGGCCACAATTCCTGCTTTGGCCAGGGACTCATACTGGTCCCAGGGCAACATCAGGTCCTCAGACATCACGTGTAACTTCGTGGGGTCACTCACCGTCTCGGGGTACACGTAAAAAGCAAAGGGGTCCACCACGCGGGCCGTGGGCCAGACTTGCTTGGCAATGGTCCCGTCACGCTCAGGAATGTGGAGGACCTCCACCCCAGTCTTGATGATGACCCGGCCGTAGAGGCCCCACATTCTGAAGCACGTGCGGGCGAGGGTGTAAGCTTTAATACGCTTCACGAGGACATACCGCAACCAGCTTCTGATACTGTTGGCCTCAGCATCCCCGTCTACCCCGTCGATGTCCCCGGGGTATACCTCAAAGAAGTCTGCACTGGGGACCACCATCTGGGCCCCGCGCACGGTGAACTTCTCCAGGGCTCTACGAGCAGCGGGGACAAAGTGGGAGAACATCTCCGACTTAAACATGACCCGGGTAGCCCGACCCGTGTAGGCGGCGTGGAACAGCAACCAACGCTCGTCAATGGGGAGGCGACGGGAGCGGAGGTCCCTGACAAGGGGGCCCAGGGAGTCGGCTAACTCCTTGGCCTTGGTGGGGGAGAGGTGGGTATTTTCCTCAGGCATGTCTTGCCCCACACTCGGGGCAGCGGGGGTATGGGGGTGGCTCGGCCGTGAACCGGGCTAGCAGGGACTGGGTGAGCCATTCCTTGCGGGCCTGTGCGTGGCGACAGTAGGGAAGGATATCGCGGGCCATCAGCGCCTTCCCACCAAGCGGGCTTCCCTGAAGGATTCCTCCCACGTTTCCGGTGAGATATCCTGCGGCACCCAGTCTCCCATCCACCCAAAGTCCTTAGGGTTGGCGATAAGGGTGTCCGGGACAGGCCCCTGCCACTTCTCCAATTCTTGCATGAATCCCTCGTCTTGTCGAGCCGCCCGGTAGAGGTTCCAGCCGGTGTACCTCACCGAGTCCGCGATGTTGTCGTAGTAGCCGTCCTTGAGGGGCTTAGCGTGGGGTTTGACCTCCCCACCCCGGTCCTTGGCGAAGTGGTAACCACCTGAGAACATCTCAATGACTTCTGGACACTCCCGGTCCACCTCCAGGAGATAGTGCCCGCAGGGACACTTGGTGGAGAGGAGGTCCCGGATCAGGCGAACCCCGGGGTCCACGTCTCGCACCTGAGTGTACCGAAACTGAAGAGAATAGGGAGGCTTTGCCAACTCGATGATAGGCCCTGGGCCCTTATCGGATACCGCAGCACCCGCGGCGTCTCCAGCATCCACGTACATGTAGCGGTTGTGGTTGGGGAACCAGATCTCACCATGCTCCTCCACTTTCTCGGCTAGGGGTTTAGCCTCCAAGTCTTCCACGATCAACTCCCGGAGAATCCTCCAGTGGGGCCTTTTCTGGGTACAGCGGAACATCTGGTTCCAGGTGACTACGGGGTGGTGGAAGCCGAAGTCCCAACCACGGGCCACGGTGGCGTTGAGGGTGGGGAAGCTACCCACGTGCCAGGAGTGGTTGAAGGGGGGTCGGTACACGGGCTTCCCGTCGTAGTCGGTGCGGTATTCACCCGTGAGGACTCCCCGCAACTCCTCGGCCGTGTGGGTGAGTTTAAGCTGGGCGATGTACTCGGGGTCCAGGAAGGGGTTGTCCGCCGTACGGGACTTGACCATGCGGAAGGAGATGCTCACCATCTTCCCGGCCACGTCTACGGTGCGGATCCAAGAGCCCTCACTGGGGAAGAGCTTCTGAATCCAGTGACCCTTACGGGGAGGGTTGGTGAGGAGCATGGCTTTCAGGTACTTGCTGGCACGGGGAAGACGCAATCTACCCATGAGGTTCTTGAAGGTGGTCTCGGGCTCCTCCTGGGCCTCGTCCACGGCGAACCAGCCGTACTCTGGCCCGAGGAAGCGGCCCAGGTCTTTAGTCTCCCTGAAGGTCACCTCGGAGCCGTTGTCCCGGTAGATGATGCGGCCGGGCCAGCCGTCGCGCATCTCCCGGAACTCCACGTCAGCCTTGGAGCGATCCAGGACCTCCAGGAAGATACGCTGGGTAGAGTCCCTGAGCTTGGGGAGAGAGCGGCGTACGACGATCCCCAAGTTCCCGGGCACGTGGGATGAGAGCAAGTGGCCTAAAGCCATGGCAGTGAGGGTCTTCATGCTCCCGTAGCCCCCTACCTGTGCGACCACACGCTCGGGGGCATCCAGGACGGTCTGCTGGGTGGGGAGGATGTGGTGGTGGGTGCCTGTGCCGCCCAGGGGACAGGGGGCCATGCGACACTTGGGGAAGAGTTCCTCAGTGCGCACTTAGAGGTACGACCCAACCTGCTTCTTGACCCGTTCCTCTTCCTCAAGCTCCCAGTCCCTTTGCTTCTTCTCCCTCAACTCCCGCTCCTCACGCTCAGCCCGCTCCTCGTCAGACTCTACAGGGATTGACTCACCCCTGTCGGCGGACCAGCGGTAGCGAGGGCTCACCGAGGAGTCTCCATGTGCCCCAGCGGGTGGATGTTCTGTACCATCCCAGCCGGGATCGTGGTTACATCCCGCACGTCCCCGTCATGGAAGAACTCCGCAGCAGTCTTCAGGTGAACAGCCGTGGCCTCCACCACGATCCCCACCGTGACCGCCTGGGCCAGTTCGGCACCCTCAAGCTCAGTGTGGAAGGTGGCGTCCTGCCACTGGACCGCGACCAAGGTGGCACGGGTGGGCCACTGGGGGCCAGCGTTGTACAGCTTGAGCCACTTCTTGTAGGGTTTCCACCTGGTCATCACTTGGTCTCGGCCGGCTTCCAGTCATCCATGGCCTTAGGGGTCTTCCTTGGCTTGCCCTGTAGCTGCGCCAACCACTTGAGAACGTCTACCAGGGTCTTACACGTGGGGTCGTCCTTCTCGGGAGCGGTGACCTTTCCACTGGGGAGGGTGATCTTACCCGTACGGGTAAACTCGTCCAAGGCTTCCCAGGCATCCTTGGTAAGCTGCTCCTGGCTGCGAGCCATTTACCCTACACCTGGCATCTGCCTCAGACGCTGGCAGAGGAGATCCACCACCGCACACACAGCGCGCTCTTCCTCAGGGGTTAGGTGGCCCAAGCCGTACGTGGCCCCGGTCCCAGCCACCAGATTGAGGGCCTCTTCGCGGTTGATCTGGCTCACGGGGTGGACACGTTCTTGGATGGCGGGATGCAGTAGTGGGTAGGCATCTCGCAGTTAGAGAAGAATTCCCCCTCATCCGCCCGTGGCCCACCCTCCCAGAAGGGGGCGACAAGACTTGGCTCTCCCTGCTTCACGCGGTCTACGGACAAGGGCTCCAGGATGTACTCGTACATGAGGTAGTCGTAAGCTACCGCTGCCAGGGGACACAGGAGCATCCCCACGATGGTAGGGGCCAGGAACACGGTGCAGCCAATGGCCACGGAGGCAGCCGTGGTCAACCTGCTGAACTGGGTGAAGAGATGGACCTGACGGATGGGGTCCGAGAAGGCTTCCCGAGTACGTTGGGGGGTTTTCTCAAGGGCCCCGATAACTCCCGCACATCCTGCAAGCAGGGTGACAACCAGGAGGAGGGCCCCGAGTCGGCGCACGAGGTTACTCGTGACGGACAGGGACAAGGGGGACTTGTCGGACACGCTCCACGATACCCGCCAGCTTCACGCTAAGTTCGTCCAGGGTGGCCCGGGCTTCCTCGGGGGTCGCTGGATCACCACGGAGAACCTCTACGATCTTGAGGGCGTTGTCGATCAGGCTGGGGATCATGGGCAGTAGCTGAAGGGCGACCGGGATGATAGCTGCCACTTACCTGTCCTCCTGAGACGTGAAGGTGCTGAGGGCTTCCACAGCCAAGCTGGAGAGGTCTGCTGCCAAGCCACGGATAACCGCCTCAGCCTTGTCCCGGGAGGCGGTATCCTGAGCCTTGTTGGCCGCTTCCCACATCCCTACAGCCAAGGGGTACGTCTGCTTGAACCTGACCTGGAAGGCCCGGTACTTGACGCAGGTGGCTCCGGGGATCACGAGGTTGGTGCAGCCGGCGTGGATCTGGGCCGAGACCTGGATGAACTGCTCCCCCACCACGTCTAGGGCCACCCCTGCAACGAAGAGGGACTTGAAGCTCGTGTAAGCTCCGCAGCCCGTGAGGAGAATGCTGAGGAGAATGAGAGGGAGGTAGCGTCTGAAGTGGCTCACGTGCGCACCTTACCCACGCCGGCACGCAGGGCTGCCAGCCCCACAGCTTCCAGGACCTGCTGCACGTTGATCTCCTGGGTGTGCCCCAGCAGATACCCGAGGATGTTATAGGCCAGCATCCCGAGGGCCACGAGGTAGGTCTTGTAACCTGTCAGCATCTCTCAACCTCCCGTTCCAGTTAGGGTGACCTCAAGGGTGGTATCAGGGCCGGCGAAGCCGCTGAGACGGGAACCACCCCTGAGGGCCCTGAGGTAATTATGGGGGAGGGGAAGGTGGGAGTCAAGGGGTACCTGGACGGTAGCATCGGTGTCGTCTACTTATAAGTAGCAACCGTAAAGAAGTATAATATAAGCAGACCACTTATAAGCTTATAAGGGAGAGTATATTACCAGATTATCAGCAGGGGCCCCCTCCCCCCTGCTATGTCTGGATTATAGGACCCCGTGCCAAGTTGTCCCCTTGTCCGAATTACTGGGCACGAGTAAGTCTTACAAAGGTTCCTAGAGGTTGGGGTCTCTGGGGAGCAGGGCCAAACGTGGCGGGTGTGAGGGACGTATCGCGATAGGGCCACGCGCGCAAGGTCGTGCAGAGCCATGCGTGCAAGCCGGGAAGAGCGAGGGACCCGGCGAGCCGAATTGGCACGGATGCAAGAACGGGGCCAGGTACACTTGGCACGCTACTTGCTAGCGCCGGCCCTGGCACCCAGCTTGCACCCTGCACAACCTGGACCGGCTCCCACCTATAGCTAGTTACAAGTGCAAGCAGCGTGCCACAATCACAACATTCTTGCCCGGGTAGGCGTGGTCAATGATAACAGGTACTTAACACTTCTGCCCTACCTTGACGCGGCGCGTAGACGGGCAGGTTTGCAACCCACCTTACAAGTGTCTCCTAAATGAGACAGTGTAAGTACGTGGAAAAACGCAATAGTGGGAGTTTCTCCCATTAACAGGTTACACCCCTACACGCTGGCACGTGGCCTGCAACCTGCGGCATGGCATGATGACCCCATTCACGTTGCAGGGGGGACACTGACATGCTCTCAGTCTACGGCTGTAAGACGAAGAAAGATCTCAAGGCCAAGGTAGGCGTCGAGGCGTCGTGCGTGTTCCAGGAAACGTCCATGTTCGGTCCCGAGTACAAGGGCCAAGGTTCCTACCCCGTGGTCGGTCCATCGCCCACGGAGCGCAAGTGGTACGCCACGGTCAAGGTTGACGGCGCGGGGCGCATCGTGAGCGTCAAGTGATGATCCGCTACCGCTTCTACGTAGGCACCACCAATGCGGAGGGCCCCGTGTCTCACGCGGAGTGTGAAGCGTACCTCGTGAAGCTGTACGGGGGATACTCTGCGTCCGACGTGCGCGGCGCGTGGTGTGCCGGCGACGGCCACGTGGTCGTGGAGGCAAGCGTGGTGTACGAGGTGCTGACCGAGGAAGTATCCGGTACAAGTATCGCAAGGGCTATGGACGACGCTCTCACCCTATGCCAGCTTGCTCAACAGGAGTCTGTGCTGTGGACGTGCGAGCGAGTGTATGGGGGGTTTGCAAGTGCCCAAAGCTAAGCGCCCGTACGACCAGCTGGGGAAGATCATCGCATTCGAGCAGGGGGAGCTTGGGGAGGAAGAGATACTCATACTCTTCCAAGACCTTGTAGACTCAGGACTGGCGTGGAAGCTGCAAGGTTCGTACGGGCGGACGGCTAAGGCATTGATTGAGGAGGGACTGATACATGCCTAGGCGTAAGTACGTCTGTAGCAAATGCCACGCGACCCTGCGAACCTTAGCGGGTTGGATATGGCATTTTGAGTTATCCCCGGGGTGCCGGCGTGCCTAGGTCCGCGCCTGCTCAGCTGCGTTTCGAGTTCATCGTCGAGGATAGCTTTCGGGCACGTTCCAAGGCTATCGACCGCTACCTCGATGCGAGCCGCGATAAGTACCTCAGCATGGGACAGATGATTGCCCCAGACCTGGGGAATTGGACCCAAGTCTATTCTCGCGCAGCGTTTGCCATCCTCAGCGCCAATGTTCCTTTTGACTTTGCGGTCAAGGCGTTAGCGTACGTCAACAGGCACAAGGGTGACGTAACTCCTAGAGGAATCGCGCCCTATGGTATGGTGCCGGCTAAGGCTAACTACGTCAACGCTATCCCTGTAGGCAAGGGTTGTCTCACGTGGTGTCGGCAAGGTAAGGAAACCTGCCACGCTCACCGCTTGCGCTTGTGGAAGTCCGTGAATGGTCTAGGGCTGTGCAAGGCTAGCTTCCTCAGCGCCCTGTTGGAGCCGTTAGACGCGGACGTGGCTTGTGTGGACACTCACATGCAAACGGTTTACCTTAGTACGTCAGGGTTCAAGAGATTAAACCTTAGCACGTACCTTGAGGTTGAGGCTAAAGTGCGCCAAGTGGCCGAACGTCACCACATAGGCACCTTCATTGCACAGTGGGCCATTTGGGATCACACGCGCGGTAGTCTCACGGATCATGCTGTATTTCCGGGCACCCACAAGGGATAGGGGAGGCAGCATGCATTCACTAGACGTGATCGTGGTGTGCAACGTGGCGCAGGTTCATAAGGAGTTTGACGGGGCCGTGGACGAAGGGGACTTGAATGTGGCCCGGCAGATTGCCAAGGCTAACCCCGACCTGTACGTACAGGATGGGCGCAGGCGGGTACCATCCGGAGCGTTCCAGGTGGTAGCGGTCGCTAGCGATGGGACACTCATTTGCGAAGATGAAACCGGACGCTACAATTGTGGGGAAACACTCGAAGAGTTTGGGCCCCACAACCTGTTTCAGAACGAGAGCAGGATGATCGAACGCACGTACCGGGATGAAGGGGGAGAGGCATGAGCAGTCACTGTCAGGCAGTGTCGATGGTTGCTGGTTTGGGTGATGTTTTCGGCCAGACGCTCAAGGAGAAGAACGCCTGGAAGGTGCGAATGCTCAAGGCAGGTCTTGAGGCGCAAGGGCTCACGTTTCCCGACGACTGGGATACCGTGAGCGAAGCTGACAAAGAGAGACGCTTGGATGAAGTTCTGGCCCTGTTGAAGCAAGCGTAAGCGTAGTGTTCGAGGTAGTGGTAGTCTTGGCGGTACTGGCCTTAGTGGTGGGGCTTGGGAGGGAGTAGGGTCATGAACGACTGTAATTGTGGGCTCCCCAGCTTGCACGGGCAACCGTGGAGAGCATAGCCCCCGAGACGTTTGAGCAACGCCTGGCCCGTGAGGTAGCGCGAGGACTCATGATAGGGTTTCGTATCCTCGAAGGTCGCTGTCCTGTGTGTGGGGCAAAACCGTGCGCGTGCCCGACAAAGGGGAAGTGAGATGATCTGTCAGGACTGCCGGGACCCTAACGTCACCGCGTTTGTACCTGCTGGTCGTCCGCGATGGCAGCTGTGCGAGCCCTGCCTCGACCTTCGCTACCTCGACTGGTACAAAAGGGAAGTGACCAAGTGGGGGTTCAAGTGAACTCCATCCCCATGATCCAAGCGTGCGCCGGGGGCCAGTGTCAGAAATACGACTCCGACCTCTGGAATGGAGTGGATTGGGCAAAACTTCCCTCAAGTCCCAGTGCGATCTACGACCTCTGCCCCGAAGCCTACCTCGACCCGGGGTGTGACTCGGCAATCCACCGCCAGATGCTTGTATCCGTCAAGGTGGAGGGTTGGCCTCGTGTCTAGGGACCCCGACGATATCCGAGACGAATGGGAGGATTCTAGGGATGAACGGGGAGACGACTTCCGCTGTCACGGGTGTGAGCGACCGACACCTGGGGGGCGCTTGTGCCTCAGGTGTCGTGAGGAAGGGGGCCTCGACCCCCTCGACCAGGGGATTGAATGGTGATGGGTGAGGTACGAGTCTGGCGGGTTGAGAACGCGGAGGGAAACGGGCCGTATCACAGCGCCTCGACCCTGGAGGAAACGTTTGGGAAAGGGTGGGACAGGGTATCACTTGCGTGGCCTCGACACGGGAAGGTTTCGCCTTGGGATGATGAGGGCCGCTACGTCTTCACGTCCAAGCGTCAACTGCTCGACTGGTTTGACCCGAGTATGCTCAAGAAGCTGATCCCCTTGGGGTACAAGGTGCGGTCCTACGTGGTCCAGGCTGATCGTGTGGTGCCGGGGAATAGGCAAGCCTTTGTACGAGGTAAGATTGCATGACTTGGAGATTGGATGATGAGTGAGACTTGCCTTAAGTGTAAGGGTAAGGGATGGATCTGGAGCCGCTACACGTCACGATGGGGAACCTGCTTCGACTGTGGAGGCACGGGTAGGGCATGACCCCCCTCGACCTGGGGGCCCACGCCTCGACCCTAGCCCGCAAGTACGGGGACGACGCCGCCCAAGAGGCGGTACTGGCCCTTTTGAGGCGTTCGACCTCACCGAACAACGTGGGCGGGTTCTTGCATCGGGTGGCATACTTGAACTCGGATCAGGTTGTGGCTCGACGGGGGTCCCATCGACCCGGGGCACCACGTAGGGAGTATGTGGAGGTATCCGACGCAACACTCAAGGTCGAGGCTGTCCAACTACGCCGGGCCGAAGCACGGCAAGAACTTGAGAGGTTGGGGGTAAACTTGATGGATGAATGTAACCCGGAGGCCCCGTGAGCGCGGTGAGGGCGCGGTTCATGAACGGCGAGATCATTCTTACAGCACAGTCCCCTGTTGGACGCGCGGCCCTTCAGGGGATGTACGACGAGGGTCATCTGCACTTCGTCGCCGGCGCGTGGTCAAAGATCAGGGGCGAGCTGCTCCTCCGCCCGTCGGTCATAAGGTGGCGACGGCCGTTACGGGGACTGGGCGCGGAACCTATCAAGCGACGTAAGAAACCGGAGGCCCCGTGAGCGCGCACCCATGTCTATCGATTCCGTACGGAACGCGCTGCCCGCACGGCTGGACGCGCGTCAAACGGAAGGAAGTCTCATGACCGCGCCCGGCGAGGGGACGGAGGGGGGCGTGAATACAGCAAAGTGTGGTGTGACGAACATCGCGGCCTGTGCGTGGGTTGAGCTACACGCCGAGATCACGCGGCTCACGGAGTTCGGCGGCAAGCTCGCGAGGGCGAAGGACGACGAGATCGCGCGGCTCACGGCGCAACTGCGGGTAGAACAAACGTGTTCAAGGGCACGACAGGAGGCTCTTGCCAGCGTTGTCAAAACCTGGGGTGCCTCTCTTGACCTTCTTCAGCAGTTAGTACAGGACGTGTGCCCGCAAGCTGGCCCCCATTTCAAGGACAGGGATCTAGACCGGGAGGAGTTGAATAACTTGTGCGCTGAGGTCGAGACACACCTCTACCTGTACCGGGGACAGGCGTGAGTACCCCTAAACTCCCCGGACAACCCCGCACCGTCAACCTGGGGAGGTTCAAGTCAGCGGTGGAGGATGGGTTGACCCTCAGAGAACTTATGCAACGTTTCGACCTTAGGTTGGAGGTATGCCGTGAACTGCGGCACGAGGTGATGTCCGATGTACCAGGGTGGCGGGCTAAGACCGGCCCACGAGTTGAGGGAGCATCGTCAAGTGTTCTAGGTCCAGGACATCACTACGGGAAAGGTTGGTGAGAGGTGCTACTTAGTGAACTCGCGGCGCTTCGAGAGCTTCGTGACCTAGTGGGAGCCAGAAGGTGCCCCGGATGTAGTCGGTTCCAGCTTCCTGGCTATAAGTGCCCGACCGATGGGTGTGCGGAGGGGGAGTGAAACGTGGACTTCTACCCTAACCTCGACAAGGTGGTATACCTCTGTGGGACCTGTGGGCAGAGGTTGGTATTCATGGGTCCTGACAGCGATCAACCCTACTGCTACACCAAGGGGTGCCGGCAGGGGGAGGGGCACCCCCAACCCGTGGCCTACAGGAAAGCGCACGCCAACAAAGTCTTCAAACCCTCCTCCTGAACACCTCCCCCCGTTCCTCTGGCGTCAGGGGGCGGGGGGCTTCCTCGACAGCTGGCGTCAAAGTGGTCCCCTCCCCCACGTCCTCCAACTGGATAAGGAAGGACGCCCGTTCCATAGCAGAACGTGCCTTGATACCCGTCACTTTGGCTATCTGGACCCCAGGACGGTTGGCCACTGTCTCAATGGCGAAGGAAGCGTCAGATCCGGCCAGGATATCCGTGGACCCCGACGCCCGGTAACGCGCGGCCCGCTTCCCCTCGACGGGGGGTTTGTTCATGTGGTGGGTGATACACACCGTGATCCCCTGGCGGGAGATGGGCTCCAGGTGGTGCCAGAAGGCCGCGATGTCTGCCGCTTTGTTTTCGTCACCCACCAACACTCGACGCAGGGCATCCACGACCACAAAGTGAGGGGAGAACTTTTGTTCCCTGAGGTATGCCAGAAGAGTTGACGCCCCGTAGCCATCGAAGCGGACCCCACGCCGGGAGAGGTAAGCAATTTGGGGGGTGCCACCCATGGGTGAACCCGTGTTGAGGCGCTTCACCCGACGCCTCAGTTCCAACTCGTTCATTTCTTCATCAACGTAGAGTACGCGGCGGGGTTGGGGTATGTTGAATCCGAGCCAAGGGGCCCCAGCACCTAAGTGTAGTGCCAGGTGCAACATGACCCAGGACTTGAAGGTCCCGAATTCACCGTAGAAGACCACGCGGTCTCCACGGGCCACAAGGGGAGCCACATCCCAAGTGATCTCGGGCAAGGGTTGAGCTACCACGTCAGCGTGCAAGAGTAAAGGTTTATCAAGGATCACAACGTACCCCAGCGCGCAAAGATCACGTTACGCTGCAAGAGACGGTGGGCCACCCAACGATGCCGACCATCGAGAATACGAAACCGACCATTGGGGACCATCTGGATATGGACAGGCGGAACGGTACCCCCCTCACTAAGGTGACGGCAAAGAGAAAGAACACGGGGGTCGTATGGAACACGGTCAATGCCCACGAGGTCCAGTGGCACCCAACCTGAGTGCCTCACAAGGCCCACTCCGGCGTTCCCAACTTGAGGTCCCCCCTCGAATGCGCCGGCCACCCGAAGTCCACTTTCCCATGACACACGGCGCACAGCCTCGCGTAACTGAGGGGGTGTTTGCGCAGGTCGTGGTAACGCCGGCTCTGACCACGGGAGCGGCCCCCAAGGGGCGTGGGGGCCACGTGGGCCATCTCACACCGCTTGTCGGACCTGCACACCTCGCAGGGGCCTGAACGCCAGGATGTCAACTTGAGGGCTACCCGGTGGCGGTAGTTACGCTTGCGCTCGGTGGGGGTCACGAGTGAATGTGGCGATTGGTTGTGTAAACGATCACCCAATGACCAAAATGAACCCGCCAGCTACCATCGGGCCAGTATTGGAAGAATGGTTCTGAACGCCATGAGCGGAAGACTGTCAACTTGCCCACCTTGATAATCATGGTAGCCACGAAGCTGGTTTGGCCCGCGACGGGTGTCGGGCCCTCACCGACTCCACGAACTCTTCGACACGGGGTTTGTTCTCTAAGCCTTGGTCCTCAAGCACAAAGAGTGCCAGGATCACCGCTTGACGTTGGGAGAGTGTGTAAGCCTTACACACCCTCTGGATGAACTCGTACTGCTCCCGGGGCAGGGAGGGGATGGTGAAGTTGAAGGGTTTGAAGGGGGTCATTTCTGACCACAGCGGCAGTGACCCGTGTAGTGATCGATAAGGTGTAAATCACCACACTCTTCCTTAGGTGTACACCCTCCCTTAGCGTCTCGTTCCTTAAGGACTTGCGAATACGTTACCTCGTGGCCATAGACGTGAACCCGTTTCTGGTACTCACCCCAGCATCGTTCGCATGCAGGCACGGTCTCTCCCTTTCTTGGATAAGGGGAAGTGAAGGGGCCCCTTATATACAGCCTCTCCACTTATATTATACTTCTTTACGAGTTCCCCTTATAAGCAGCCCTCGCCTTGTCGTACTCCTGGAGACGAAGGATCACGACCTCGGTGTTCGTGTTCCCCCACTCGTACCGGGCTACCTTCAGGTGCCACTCTGAGAGTTCAGCACGGAGCTTGTCGGCTGCTTTGATGAGTTCTTCCATTGTTTATCTTCCTCCTCCTAACCATTCGACGGGAGCCGCTTCCCCCAGACACTTCCAGAAGCGGGCCACGCAAGGCGGACAGCCGAGGAGATCCTTGGGGGTGGGGTGCCCGTGTTTGTCCCTCAGGAGCCGCCTGACGGCCTTCTGAAGGCTAGCTTTGACGAAGGGGTGCCGCCGGGACACGGGTTGGGTCAAGTGCGTGCGGAAGAATGGTAGCCAGGGGCCTCAGCGTTGGCCTGGGAAGCACAGTCGTCACAGACGAAGTACCCGGCCCCCACCTTCTTAACCATCCCTTGCGTTTGGGGCACCCACTGGCGGCATTCTCCACAGTAAAGCGAAGGGGGTTCAAGCTTAGGGACCTTATGTGTAAACTTACTCACCGTCGTCAGGTCCCAAGATCTTAGCAAGCTGGTCCAGGGATGCCCACCAAACCTTTTCCCCAGTATACGCACAGGTGGGGTCCAAGTCTTTCCCGTTCCATGCCTTTTGGTCCAGAAGCACCTGTCGGGCACACTCCACGAGCGCGGCGAAGTCTTCCTCTATCACCTGGAGACCTCGTAGGTTGCCGGTTGGTCACTGGGGGCCAACCTCGCACAGTGTAAAGCATCCTCCCGTTGAAGGTGGGAGGCGTTACCGAAGTGGATGATGGCGGCTTGGAGAATCTCCCACTGGGAAGCGTCCCCGTGGACCACCCGCAAGGCTTGGAGAAGTTTGTAGATCGGCTTATCGAACTCTTTAGTCACAAAGACACGGTTCACTGTGTGCCCTCCACCCTAATTGTAGCCCGAGGTTTTGGCTGGGGCTACAATACAAGTGAGGGGGGTAAACGCAATGGCCAAAGAGAATCTAAAGGTAATCGAGATCTCCCGCAAGCTCTGGGGACGTGGGAAGACGGGTGGAACTCTTCGTGACCCTGACACCGGACTCCAGTGTTGCCTAGGGTTCGTGTGTCGTGCGTTCGGGTGCAAGGTGGCTGAGATCGAGGGACACGGGATGCCCGCCTATGTAGATCCTCGGGACCCTCTTCCTTCTTGGCTCTTGGACCACACATTAGAGTCAGACGTGAACGCTGTCGCTAACATCAACGACTCTCGCGAGATCCTCGCCCGCCAGCGTGAGTCTCAGATCAAGACCATCTTCGCACGCAACGGGCTCAAGGCGGTGTTTGTCCCGTGAGCACCCGCGAGATCAACGTGGAGAGTTACACGGTGAACGTGGTAGACAGCGTGCGGGAGTTCATCAAGTGTCGTCAGCGGTGGAGGGATACACCTGCTGAGATCCTCTACGTCCTGACTTGTATCGTCCGTGACACGAGCCGTCAGGAAGGTCTGGAACCCGTGACTTCGGAGAACCTGTGAGAGAGTTTACGACGGGTGCAACGCGGGACGACGCTCAGACTAAGCCAGATTACAGGGGCTTTATCTCCCCGGCCGTCCTCAAGCGTTACGGCGAATACATGCTCTCTCACCAGATTCAAGCGGACGGGAAGTTGAGGGACTCCGACAACTGGAAGAAGGGGATACCGCAGAAGGAGTACCTGAGTTCTCTTCTGAGGCACGTGGTGGACGTGTGGGCCCTGATCGAGCGGGGTCCCAACTACCCTGTTCCCATCTCCAACGGCACGTATGAGGGGGCTGTCCAAGACCCCCTCTGCGCCATCCTCTTCAACGCGCAGGGTCTCCTCCACGAGCGCCTACTGGGAAGGGACGTGGGCGTAGAACCCGTGCCCCAGCGCTGGCCGGCAACGCCCAACACGGAGTTTCCTTCCCACGGACGCCTGTTGGGGGGGGGTGTGGGACAAGTTGCCCCCAAGATCCCCACGTGGGCGGAATGGCTGAAGAAAACACACTCAGGCCACTTCCCCGGATGTACCACCGGGATAAACTCTAAGGTATGCGACTACGCCGGGGAGTACCGTAAGGCTTACGGTGCCGACCCCAAGTGACCGTGCCCAGCAAATTGCCCAGGGGCTCCACGCTGCACACGTTGAGTGCCGAAAATGCGGGGGTACTCTCTGGGGTACTTACGAGTGGTGCCCAGGTGAGGGCCACGCCGTCGTCCTCAAGTGCCCCTCCTGTGCCAGTCGTATCTACTGCTGGGTTCGACCCGAACGGGGGGATGCCTTCCTCCCTCCCTTACCACCTAACCTGGAGGCTCTCCGTGAGAAGTATCTACAGCCCCAGTGAGACAGGAGACTGGCTCACGTGCCCTGTCCTGAGACAGTTGAAGAAGGGGTGGAGACCCCGCCAAGTGGAGTGGTCTCCGGCGATGTTGCTAGGGAACGCGGTGCAGGCAGGCTTGAGTGAACAGTTGAATCAAGCCCGTGGGCAGTCAGACGGCGATGATGACGACGTGGAGCAGGAGGTGGTGGCAACCCTTACTCAAGGTTTTCAAGAACAAGCCACGTACACCGTGGCTGGGCTCCTCAAGCTGGCCCTGCGTGGCGTGCAAGCCACCCTCGACATCCAACTCTTCGACCGCCACCAGATCCTCATGGTAGACGAGCCCCTCTCCCAGTCTCGACCCGACGTGGTTTCAAGGCACGAGACTGAGGGCTTGGGAGTGACGGACTTCAAGGTTAGCCTGAAGGTGGATGAGAGATATCGTGCCCAGAGGCTAAGCTCCTACGACACTGACGACCAGTTCTGGCACTATGCCTGGGAGGTGGGTGAGACCCTGGGGGAAGAGGTTAAGTGGCTTCGGCCCGTCGTCATCATCTTGGCTCCCAAGGCCACGGTACTGCATGAGTTGGTAAGGGTGACGCCTGCCCGCCTGGCCTTCTGGCTGGAGGGTGCCGAGTCCCACTGGCACGATATGTCGGTGGAAGATCAGGGCTTACGGGTACCGGCTGCACGCTGGCCCTCGTGTCGGGGTGGGCGTTACGGTGAGTGCCAGTTTCTGACTGCGTGCCACACGTTCTTGCGGGACCCGGTGCAGATGGAGAAGTCGGGTTACTATGAGAGGAGGGGTGAGTGAGCGAATCTCTGAGCATAGACGCGATGTACAAAAAGGCCGAGGAACTTGGCTTGGTGGTAGTCCTACCCAACGTACGGGATATCTTCCTCGATCTGGACCAAGCTCAAGACCAATACGTGATGGAAGCGTTGCTCCCCTTATTGGAGAAAGCCGGATTCCCTTTGATCCTCAAGAAGGTCACCCGTAGTTTGAACGGGAACAAGCACGTGTACCTTGAGTCCCCAGCAGACCTCACCCCCGAGACCCAGCTTCTCTTGCAGGCGTGTTTGGGGAGTGATCGTAAACGGGAGATACTGGGATACCTAGCACTCAAAACGGGTGTGGGGTGTTACTCAGCGTTCTTTGAGAAGCCACTCGTTGACGGGGCTACAATACTGTGAGGGGGGTACAAGATGAAGTTCCAAGGTGACGAGGATCTGTGCCTGGAGGGTGAGCGGAAGGGCGTGGCACTTCTGACGGTGGCCAATGTGCTGGGCCACGTGATGGTATACTCCATCGACAACCAGCGTCTGCCGGGCACACTCCTCCTGCTCCCGGGCGTACCGGTTGAGGAGTTCCTCCAGACTTACGGGGAGGCGTAACCCTTGGCCTTCAAGACTCTCACCCAGGATCAACGGGTGGTCCCCGGCTCCCGTGTTCTCACGTGGGGCCGCCCCAATACCTACAAGACCACCGCCATCGTGGAGACAAGTGAGAAGCCCCTTCAGGTGATCTCCCTTCCCGGGGAGAAGGGCTACGAGACCATCCCCAGCGTAGAGGGGATTACCTCTCACGTGTGGGAGGTCTCGGACCTCACCGCCGTCAACCCCGGGGCTGTCATCCGTGAGGTAGAGACGATCACCGCCGAGGTAGCCGCCGGCAAGCACGGGGAGTTCTTGACCTTGGCCGTGGAGGGCGTCCACAAGTTCTACGACTTCTGCTATGACGCCGAGTTCAACGAGTTACTCACGGGTGCCAACGTGGACCCTGAGAAGATCCGAGGTCCCGCCTTCGGCCTGGCCCACAAGCGGGTGATGAGGTATCTGAACAAGCTCTCAGCGTCTACCGCCGCCAACGTCATCGTCACCTGCTGGGAGGCCGACAAGAAAGACGACCTCAAGTCTCGGGACAAGAACGCCCCCACCCACAAGGCCCCCATGCTCCCGGGCCAGCTTGCGGACTGGATCACTGGGGAGTACGGAGCCTCCGTGAGAAGCACCATCAAGAGGTCTCCTGACGGTAAAGTAGTGGGACTCTGGCAGATCCTTCCCGACCCTGGGGTGGGAGGGTGCGCCGTGAAGGTGCCACGTGAGATCGCCCTGAGACTCCCCCAGAAGATGCCTCAGCATTACGGGATGCTGAAAGCGTTACTGAGTGGGAAGTCCGTGGCTGAGATCAAAGACCTGTACCCCACGTTCTTTAACTCCAAGGAGGAGCACAAGTGAGTAACGATTTCTTCGAGGAATCACAGGCGGGTTCCCAGCAAGAAGTGGGTGGGATGCCGGCGGGTATCCTGGACATGGACGCCCTCTTCGAGCAAGCGGTCAACCAGGATGAAGTCCGCCAAGTCCAGGCCGACTCCCTCAAGCCCGTGGGTTCGTACCTCACGGTACCCAACCTCACCGTGCAGGCCCAGCGTGTCCAACAGGGTCCCAACACGGGCCGGTTGATGTTCCGGTTCTTCGGGCCAGCCGTGATGACGGTCACGGAGAAGAACTCCCCCGCCCTCAAGCTCCCCGTGGGCACCGAGGTGCGTGGCCAGTTCGGCTTCGGGATCTCCCCGGAGCGAGCCAACAAGATCAAGGACGGGGTGGCTACGGCTGAGCCTGACCACTCCAGCAAGCTCTGGGCCCAAGCTGTGGCTGCCTACGAGGTAGCGACGAAGGCCAAGGCTGGGACCATTGGGGACGTGGTGCGGTATCTCCAGAACTACCCCGCCGTGATCCGCGTGATTCAGGTGGGTGTGGCCACAGAGTCTCGCCCGGACCCGGACGGGGAGCCGGGGAACATTGTCATGGGGATCTCCCCCGTGCGTGAAGCTCGTGGGTAACTTCCACGCCAGCATCCACCTCGACTTCACGGGATCTGGCAAGGGGGACCTCTGGGATCTCTTGGATAGCATCGAGAACCACGCAGACGGAGAGAATCGGGACAACAAGGGTATCTTGATGTGGGCCGTCACCAAGGAGATCAGCGAGGGATAGCGGTTGAATTGGTGGGGATAGCGACGCTGTGTTGACGCTGGATCGATCTCCAGCTAGAGGGGTGCGAGTCCCCTCCCCCACTGACCTAGAACCCCACGGGACCCCTCCCCGTGGGCTGTCAGGTGGGGCGCCGGTACCCTCCGGCCAACCCCACCTGACCTCCAGAGGGAAAGAGGTGAGAAGGTGATTCACTCTTACGGGTCCATCTACAACCTGGGCCACAAGGCTGTCCTGGATATCCTCCGGGGGCCCGTGGTGGTCCAGGAGAAGGTGGACGGGAGCCAGTTTAGCTTTGGGGTGTACCCTGATGGGGAGTACGTCCAAGAGAACCTTTACACTCTCCGCTGCCGCTCCAAGGGTGCTGAGTTGCACGTCCTGGCTCCCGACAAGATGTTCGCTAAGGGTGTGGAAGTGGTGCAATCCATTGCCCACCTGCTAACCCCAGGCTGGACCTACCGTGCCGAGTACCTCGCCAAGCCCAAGCACAACGTTCTCGTGTACGACCGCGTACCCACGAACCACCTCATCCTCTTCGACGTGGATCGTGGGGAGCAGGACTACATGCCTGCTGACGCCTTGGGCGATGAGGCCCGACGTCTAGGCTTGGAGGCTGTACCCCCCCTGCGCTGGGGAGAAGTGACAGACCTTCAGGACTTTCGTACCCTGCTGGAGACTCCCTCCATTTTGGGGGGCCAGAAGGTGGAGGGTGTGGTGGTTAAGAACTACGCCCTCTTCGGGGTAGACAAGAAGATCCTCATGGCCAAGTTTGTCTCAGAAGCCTACAAGGAAGTCCACGCGGCCAAGTGGAAGTCTTCCAACCCCACTTCGGGTGACGTGTTGGACTTGCTCGTTGCACAGTACCGCACTTCGGCTCGGTGGGCCAAGGCTGTGCAACATCTTCAGGAAGCGGGCAAGCTGGAAGGCAGCCCACGGGACATCGGCTTGCTCTTCAGGGAGGTGCCTGAGGACTTGAAGCGGGAAGAGATAGACGTCATCAAGGACAAGCTGTTCACTTGGGCGTGGCCAAGGGTGCAGCGGGGAGTGTGCGCCGGTCTGGCCGAGTTTTACAAAGAGGAACTGCTCAAGCGTCAGTTTGAGGTTGGGGGCGATGCGTAAGATGGCCCAGACGCTCGTGTTGAAACCCCGTGCGGAGGACGAACCTTTACCGGTACCCTTCAAGGGCAACGACCCTGCTCTCACCCAAGCGGTAGCCGCCGACATCCGCTCCCTGCGACGGGAGGCAGGTACCCGCTACTCCTGGGGCCGTAACACCCTGGAGTACCTGATGTCCATGGGCCTGACCCAGCCTGACCCCGCAGAACGCCGTGTGCTCCTGCGCCACGCCCTGTACTACTGCCATCCCGCGGTGTTGTCCCGGTGAGTACTCACGTCTGCCCGTCGTGCGGTTTGGAGTCTACTGCCCCTATTTGTCCTTACCACCTGTCCGCGATGTGGGAAGGTTGGGCCACAGCCAATAGAATCTGGTGTGATCTGCTGCATCGGGGGGTGCCCATCAAAAGGTTGTATCCCACCCCGTTGACCCATGACGACTGGGCCGACTACAGCTACCCGAATACGGGGGAGAGTTGATCCTCAAACCCTCGGCGTGTGAGGGGTGTCCCTTCCACAGGCGCTCTAAGTGGTACGTGCCAGACGAGTACGTGGAGGGTGCGGAGGTCCTGATCCTTTCCCAAGCGCCCGGGGCCGACGAGGAGGCTGGGCGTAGGGTCACAGACTACGACGGTGGCCACCGTACCTACGAGCCCTGTGCCCCCGCCCCCCTCACAGGTGTCACGGGCTATGAGTTGGGAAGGAAGTACCTCCCTCTGGCTGGCCTGGAGCGTGGTGTAAACGTGTCCCTGGCCAACCCTATCAGATGCCGGCCCGACAATTCTAATGAACTGCCCCCCCTTAAAGACAAAGAACTCCGAAAGGCGATTGAACATTGTCAACGAGAATACTACCGGCCACCTGCGTCCACCCGCCTCGTAGTTGCGGAGGGAGCCTATGCTCTCTATGCATCTACTGGGGAAGATGGGACGGAATCCCCGGGGCACAAGATCTCCCGGGGGATAGAGGGCTGGCGGGGGTGGCTGCTACCGTGGAACCCGCCCCCGAGACCCCGGATGACATTCAACAACGTCTGGACGCCCTCCTCAACATCTGGCTCGACCATATCCGTGCTGGCCACTTTCCACTTGTCCTTCCTCTTCCGTTCCCCGTGGTATACCCCTGTGTCCCAAAGGGACTGGAGCAAGGTCCAGGCTGTGCTGAAGGGAACGTGGCCGGAGCCCTTCCCTCAGATTGAGTCATCCCCACCTGAAGTGTGGCCCAAGGTATCATCGTTTGATAGTGAATTTGACCCGGGTGACAGACTGGTCCGCTACTCCCTCGCTCGCCGCGACCGTCAGGGGGTACCCTCCCTGTGGGTAGTCGAGCGTGACGCCCACAAGGTGCCCTTGACCGTACCTCCCACCATCACCACAGCCTTCCACCACGTAGAAGCGGACCTCGACCACTTGGGTAAACTCCTGGGACACCACGTGGTGGAGTTGAAGATCGAAGACACAATGTACGAGCATTCGTGTCTCCATGCGGATCTTGACCATGACTTAGACTTTCTCGGGAGCCTGTACGCTCGGACCAACCGTTGGAAGCATCTCTTGAGGACCAACCCCCGGGTGTACGCTGGGGGTGACGCCTTGGGGACCTGGGACTCCCACGTGACACTCCAAGCTGAGCTAGAAAGGGACCCTCGTGTCAAGAAGGTGTACTACGGGTACCAGTTGCCGCTGGCCGGGATCATCCACCGGGCCCGGTCCTACGGACTGCGAGTCATTCCAGAACGAGTTGAACAAGCTTTGGAATCTATGGCTGGACTACAAGCAGATGCAACTCTCGCTGCCCAGTCTCACTTGGGCTGGCCCATCAACCTCGGCTCCAGCCAGCAGGTAAGCCACGAGCTATACAACGTGGAGGGGGTACACCTTAACCCCATCTCGGGGCGAGTGAGGGGGGCCCCGCGTGCCTAAGCCTAAGGCGTCCTCGGTTGAGAGTGATGCCCTTAGACGGTGGAAGTTACGTGGGGCCTCCTCCCCCCTCCTCGACGCCCGCCTCAAATTCATGGAAGTGGAGGGGGTGGCCCGCTACGTAAGATTCATGGGAGACCTCCCGTGTCACGTTTGCGGCTTCAATGAGAAAATGCACAACCCTAACGTGGCTCTCGCGTGTCCCCAGTACAGCCCCCGTGTTTTCCCCAACTTCCTCCCTACCCAGGCGTCGGGGAGGTGGTCAACGACCAACCCGCCTATGACCAACTTTCCCCCCGACTGCGTGGCCCCCACGTGTACCCTGGCCGGCACGGAGCACGGGTGTGTGACTTCTCAGTGTTGGAGTGCTCGTGAGGTGGTGGGCCCCGACGAAGGAACCTACTGGGTCCATTTTGATCTCGACGGAATCGAGGCCCGCTGGGCCGCAGCAGACTCCGGAGACCAGGATGACCTACAAGCCTTTCGCAACGGCTGGGACCTTCACACGATTACGGCTTGCCGCGCGTACAACCTCCCGCTGCCCCCTGTGCTTACGAAGCTACTCCATACAGACCTCTCCTGTGAACCCTGGCGCAACCTCTGGGTCCCCCCGTGGAGTGGCGCGGAGGATCGCCGCCGCCATATCATCAAGACGATGCGGTATGCCACCCTTTACGGGATCTCCTCCAAGGGTGTCCTTCAAGCCAAAGGCATCGAGAAACTGGGTCTCAAGCCTGAGGAACTGGTGGCGTTTGCCACGCGATATCTAAGGTCCAAGCCTGCCCTCATAGCCCGCAAGCGTCAAGTCTGGGACGACTGTGCCAAAACGGGAGTTAGCTACACGTGGTTCGGGCGTAGGCGTAGGCTCTACGGGGACTGGAACACCCGCGCCAAAGAAGGCTGGTCTCACAGGATCTCAGGCACCGTGACGGACTACATGAACCAAGCCCTCATCGCTATCACCGACCACTTCCCGGAGTGCCACCTGGTCCTGAACTCCCACGACGGGGCAACAATAGCGTTTCCTTTAGCAACAGATCTGACAACAGTGCTGTTGTTTTCTCGGGGACAGGTGGAGCGTGAGGTGACCTCCCCTACAGGACACATCGTACCTGTGACCGCTAGTTGGGAGCAGATTACTTCCGATCTAGTCCGTCACGGGCTACAATAAGGTAAGAGGTGAGTTGAATGGCCCGTCAAGTCTACACGAAGCCCGCATGTGGTTACTGTGGCTCACTTGCCCGTAGGAAGTTCGAGCCCGGTGCCGGGAAGGGTTCCCGTCTTCAGCACTCCAAGTTTCGGGTGTGTGAAAACGGGCACCAGTTCATCTCCAAGCGGGGGCAGGCTTGAGAGTATACTTAGCCGGTCCGATGCGTGGGATTCCTGAGTTCAACTTCCCTCAGTTTTACTCGGCAGCAGCGTGGCTACGGGGAGAAGGTTACGACGTGTTTTCCCCTGCCGAGCGGGACAATGAGAAACACGGAGTTGATATCTCAAAGGGGAACGTGTCTGGGTCAGAAGATGAAGCAACCACTAAACATGGATTCTCCCTTTGTGAGGCACTTGCTGCTGATACCCAATGGATATGCAAACATGGGGAGGGACTAGCTCTTCTCCCCGGCTGGCACAACTCCAAAGGAGCCAAAGCTGAGTGTGCCCTCGCGTTAGCCATTGGGCTCCCCGTGTACTACCTCCACGAGATGCCCTCGGGGGAGTGGTTCCTGACGCTGGCTGAGGATCTGTAGGGTGGGCAGATCCTCACGCCCTTTGACGATACTGATACACCCCGACCTCGCCCAGTGGCCCGAGATCCACGAGTTGGCTGAGAAGGGACACACGGTGTACACTGAGTACCCTCGGGATCTCACTGTCCCGGACCTCGTCTTAGGTCCGAATTGCTGGCGTCTTGACGCCCCACACCGCAAGTACCTCATGTTGGCCGTGGCAGCCGGCCGTAAGCAACGTTACCCCAAGGAGAAGTGACATGACCCTCAACCGTAAGAACTTCGTGCTGGCCGCGTTCTTGGTCTTGATGCTTTCACTCTTCGTCGTCTGGGGAGCCTACGGGGAGGAACCCCTCAACCTTCCCTCAGATGTCCAGCTACTCTCGGAGGTCCCCCTCTCCTGTGGAGGCATCCTCAGCATGTACGACGCTGACAAGGACCCCTCCAACGGGGCCGAGTACGTGGCGGTGAGTGGTGAGGACGGGAAGCCCTTGGCCATCTTGGAGTATGGGCTGGGTCTGGATGGTACCTTCAAGCGTGCCGTGGTAAGACTCCCCAGCCAGCCTGAGGTTTACTTCATGCAGGCTGAGGCTCTCTCTGAAATCTACTCCCACCCGTGTGACATTGTGCTGGCGGCGGGTGTTAAGCCGTGAGAGCTTAGCCATTCGCACTCTTCTCTTGGATGTGGAAACTGCTCCAAACCGCGCGTGGGTCTGGGGACTCTGGGACCAGAACATCTCCCTTAGTCAGCTGGAGGTGTCCTCCTACATTCTCTGCTGGTCGGCCAAGTGGTTGGGGGAGAAGAACCTCCAGTTTCGGTCCATCCGTTACCCGGGTGGTGAATTGAGGATGCTCCGAGATGTCCACGGGTTGCTTGACCTGGCGGACGTGGTAATCCACTACAACGGGATGAAGTTTGACATTCCGGTCCTGGGTAAGGAGTTCGTTAAGCACAAGCTGGGCCCCCCTTCCCCGTACAAGCAGGTGGACTTGATGAGGGTGTGCAAGAGGGCCTTCCGCTTTGAATCCAACAAGCTAGCCTACGTGGCCCAGGCCCTGGGACTCGTAGCCAAGGTCCCCAACGAGGGCTTCTCTCTCTGGGTCAAGTGCATGGCGGGGGACCCCAAAGCCTGGAAACAAATGGAGAAGTACAACCGGGGGGATGTCATCCTCTTGGAACAGTTGTACAAGAGGTTACTCCCCTGGATCGAGAAGCATCCCTCCCACTCAGCCTTCAAGGATGTCCCCTGTTGCCCCAAGTGCGGAAGTGATACCCTCCAGTCACGGGGAACAGTGCTCACCTCAACCCTACGCTACCCACGCTACCGCTGCCAAGCCTGTGCCGGCTGGTCCCGTGGCACCAAGACAGTCTCCCCCAAGGGGGAGAGAAGGGTGAACATTTGACTAAAACGTACATGACCATCTCCACAGTTCAACTCAGTTCAATCGTGGAAGGCACAGCTATTTCAGGAAGTGTCGTTGATTTCACGGCCCCTGAGGAGGAGATGAAACTCCTTCACATGCTTGCTGAGCGGCTCATCACAGGGTGGTGTGAGCGGAAGGGGGACATCTGATGGCAACGTGGGTGGACAAGTGGGTCAACAGGTTCCTGTGCTGGCTGCTGGGGCACCTCAACGGGCGACGGTATGCTATCTTTGGGACGTGGCACGGCACTGTCCCCTTCTGCCCCCGCTGCCAGAGGGACCTGTGAGTTACGGGTGTATCCTGGGGATCGCTTACGGGCTTGCACTCACCATCGGAAGTCGCGATGGAAACTGGGTAGCAGGGGCTGGTTGGGGCCTCATCACCTTCTGCACCCTCGCGTGGATCACGTGGAGTAACCGTGATTAGGGTCACAGTGGAGTTGGTTCCGCACGGGGTGGAGAGCCAGAAGTACACCCTCGGCGTGGCTACTATCGCTAACGATGGCACGGGAACTCCAACACGAGGCAACTACACGGCTGCCTTCCGCAGAACACGGGGGGGTTTCATCTCCGGGAAGGTAACTGGATTTCCCCGTAAACGCCTGGCTTGCTGGGATCTCCTCTATAGGGCCCTCAGGTCCAGTGTAATAGGGGTCAGGAACCCATGACCCACAGCTTCCCCCAGCCTCCCCTCGACCTCAACCCCGACCCTACCACTGAAGACGTGGCCGCCCTCATCCACGACCTCGTGGACTACCTGGAGATCCTGCGCCGGGCCCTGAGCCGTCAGACCCCACACTACCAAACGGGGTCGGCTACCTTTAACCCCTCCAACCTCGTGGATGGGGCAGGGGAGACCACCACGGTCACCGTCACAGGTGCAGCCCTCGGGGACCTAGCCTTCGCCAGTTTCAGCCTGGATCTCCAGGCTATCCTCTTAACAGCGTGGGTATCAGCTACAGACGTGGTGAGTGTCAGGTTCCAGAATGAGACCACGGGGGCGGTTGACTTGGCTTCAGGAACCCTGAGAGCCTACGCGATGCGGCCCCCCACGGCGGCGTGAGGTGTGGTATCCCAGTGAGGAAGAGTTGTTGGCTTTGGTAGGGGCAGGATGCTTACTGCTGGGGATGCTTCTAGGCTGGCGGTTGACTAAGCGTTCACCCTCGTGAACCAGTCTCCCCCAGACTGGTAGGAACTCCCACCCCCGGGGAACACGTGCCGGTCCAGGGAGATCACGTCGTCTATTTCAGCTTCACTCCCCAGTCCAGACTTCTGCAAGCGAGCCGTGGCGTCTATCAGGTACTTCTCCGCAGTCCCCGCCGGTAACTCTCGCAGCCATTCTCTACCCCTCAAGTGGACGTACTCCACGAGTAAGAGATCCGAGGGGAAGTTGGGCACAGTCCCCGCGCTCAAGACAACGGGAAGTGAGTAGTAGTAAAGAGTAGCAGCCGTGTACGCCACCAAGGGCACGGGCCTCAGGATCAGGGTCCCATTCTGGATACCGTAGCGGGTGGGCTGGGACCGGGCTGAGGTCCCCGTGGGCACGTTCAGGAGAGCGTTAAAGCTGGCCCGTGTCAAACGTCCCTTGTCATCGGGGAGTATGATCCCATCCTTGAAGTCCAGGACGAACGTGGAGGTGATAGCGGAGATCGTATAGGCACCCGTCCCAGCGGTGATGTCGAAGGTGGCCGACAAGAGGGCACCTGACATGGGGTAAAGGTTCATCGCCAAGTCCAGGGCGTCCTGCAACCAGCCGATACTGAGAGCGGTGGAGACAATGGTCCCTGCGGTAGGCTGGTCCTTCTCGTCGAGGCGCGGGGAGTCCACTAAACCAAGCCCACGGAGGAGGATCTGGTCACGGGTTAAGCGGTTAGCCATTACTCATCCAACTCTGCCCACCCCGTGAGCGTCTCGGTGCCGACGACGGCCGCAACCCGATAGTAGTGGTTGTTCGGCACCTCGAAGTAGGCACCGACGACGTGTTTCAGTCCGGCCCCAGCCGCGATCTGATTCGACTGGACAGCCATTATGATCGTCGGAGGGTCAGCAGGTCCAACCTTGCACTCGATCCCGGCCCGAGCGGTATCGCCCCCGGTGAGGTACGCTGTGACGCGCCGCTTCTTCCCGCTGGTGTTCTGGTAGGTTGTGGCCAGCGCGCGTGAGCCTACGACGTCGGACCACGTGCCCGACTCCAAGACCGCAGCGTTTATGGTCGTCCCGGTGATCGTCAGCGCCGTCCCCAGGGTCAAGAACGTGAAAGCGCCCGCCGAGTCATCCCAGAAGAGTATCCTGTCTGCGTTGGGGTCCACGAGGACAGCGTTGGTTCCACCATTGGCGAGCGCCAGGACGCCCGTATGGGCAGCGTTCCAGTCGGAGGGGCGGGCGACGGTAGCGTCGCCACCGTCTGCTTTGGGGTTGACGAAGGCGTGTGTGATTGGCATGGGTTATGCTTTAACCTTTCCTAAGCTTAGCAGCTAACCGAGCCCCAAGCCACCGCAAAGTGAGGGGCGTCGTAAACTCGTACCGGAGTCCGAAGAACCTCCCCCGGATATCCGCCCCCTTAGGTCCACCTAGAACTGTATCCGAGGTGAGGTCTAGGGTCTTCCCTGTGCCTACGGTGCCCCCCTCAGTGCCCAGGATGAAGCTGGAGACGGGCTTGACCGTGAGGGTCCCGTACCCGGCACCCCTCAAAGCTAGGGTCTCGTAAGCGTCCACCCCGAAGAACTCCAAGCCTGGGCTGGCCAGGAGACCCGTCTGGAGGTGCCCCGTGATGGCGGTGCCCGCGTCGTCCGCACCTTCCCAGGTGTACAGCTTCTGGGCCCCAGCGGTTGAAGTAGCCAGGAGAGCCTTGAACTGATTAAAGCGGAGGTCCCCACCCGCACTCAGGCCAAGGGCACTGGACCCGTGGAAGGAAATGAAATCCTTGTAGCCTTCTTTGGGGTTAGGGAGCATCACCATGGCCCAACCTTTACACACCCCTGAGTCCCCGGTCTTGGGGTATGCAAAGACCACAACCCGGTACAAGGGGTCGTAAGCCCCGAAGATCAAGGCCACGTTCGTGAGGTCTAGGTCCGCTTGTACCAAAGGCCAAATACCGTCCGCTACCCAGAGGTGCCGGGAGCCGTTGTAGTAACCGATGCGGCCCGTGTCAGTCATATACACGTGTGCCCCTGACGCATTCACCACGGCTGCCGGTGAGGCAGGGCCCTCCACCTCGGCCCGCATCTCAAAGCGGAAGAATTCGGATTCCGTCTCGGAGCCCGTGACCACTACATCCCAGAGAGAGTTAGACTTGTACACGACCCCCGCTCGTACGCCAAGGGAAGCGATAGCCCTCAGCACGTCAGGGGTGTCAGACAGGACTCTAGTGTTAGCAGCGGGCCACGTGTTAATGACCTGCGTGTTCCCCCAGAGGATGTCGAAGGGGGGTCTGATCCCGATGATGTGCTCCGAGATGTTACACACGTCTGTCCAGAGGGGAGGGGTGCCCGTCATGGCCCCGAACACGGCGGAGGTCGCATCGTACTGGAGGGGAGCGTCCACCCCATTCGTGTGGATGACGTAGATGACCTGGGGTGTCCCCAAGGCCATGGACGTGAAGCGTGCAAGTTGGTTGACGGTGGCCGTTTGCGTGGGGCTGATGTCCACAAGGGTGGAGCCTTGGAGGATGTAGATTTCCCTGGTAGTCCCCACCATGAGTAGGGAGGAGGCCACGGACCCTGCAACCTGGAAGGCATCGTTCTGGAACGCATCCGCCTGGAAGGCACCCGTGGCCAACTGGGGAGCGTTGAACATGCCCGTGGGCTGGCCCGACATCACCGTAGCCGCTAGTTCCGTAAGCCCCGGCCTGGGCTGGAGGAAGCCTGACCTCACGAGGACGTTGGCCGAGGACCAGAGGGCGTCGGGGGGCACCTGGTAGATCGGCATGTTCCGTAGTGTACCTAGTACAGGTACAGTCCACTGCCCAATTACTTCATCCGCCTTAATTACGTGCGGAATGGCTCAGTTCCCCCTACGCCCCAACGCCCAGTCCAACTTCTCCTCCACCCTCGTTAGCCAGTTCTCTATAAGCTGCTGGCGGGCTTCCAACTTGGAAATCCGCTCCCCGCTACTTACGAGGGTGACCCCACCCCACGCGGCAAGGGAGAGTATGAGGGTAGTGAGGATACCCACAATGTACTTGCGGTAGCCGTTGGTGTGTTTCACACTCTACTCCACCGTGTACCCAGTTGCGGGGGAGGGACCCTTCCCCGTGCTCATCAACTCACTGAGACCCGTGATCCCCAGGTTGGTTCCAACGAGTCCCGCGCCACGCCTGTTGGGAAGTGTGCTTCCCCCACGGGTCTCAGTTCTGATCCCAGGGAGAGAGAACGTGGCCGATTCACCCAGCTTGTAGATACGCCCACGGGGCATCGAAGTGATCTGGTCCCGTGCACCCAAGTCCCCGCCGGCATGGAGGCGATTCACAACCTTAGGGACGTATCCGTAGGCTTCCTTGGCCTGAAGGTGATCCAGGAAAGCCTCCGCGTCAAAGTTGGCTCTCTTTCCAGTAGCCAGAGGTCCTGTGAGAGCCTTAGAGCCCTGGAGAGCATCCAGAATCGTAAGTCCCTTGGAGTAGTCGTGGAGGGACTTCGTGTACCGTGCAGCGACATCTGGAGGGACACCCGCCAAGATCTCTGCCCGCGACTTCGCCACCTTCTCCCAGATGACCTTGGCCGAATGTCCGTGGCCTGAGTCAATAGCTTGTTCCGTGAGAGTCTTCAAGCCTTCTAGAGCATCCTTGACAGTCATAGGTGGGACAACATCTACCACCACCCCGCGAACACCCGGAGAGCCTGGGGTTACCGTCGTCGTGGGCGGGAGAGGTTGCCCCGTTGGCCCCAGAAGTTTAGATGGAGTGGAGGTAGTCTGGCCAGGGATGGGGAGGGCCCCTGTATGTACCTGCCCGTACCGCTGGAGATCGTCAGGACTGGCCAGCGCCTTCCACAGCGTGGGGACGTTGATTTCCTTCTTCAGCCCACCGAGGGACGTGATGACGGTATTCTCAACTCCTTGGATACTCCCACCAAGAAGTTCCTTACCGAGATTACGGGTTGCGGTGTCGGTAGGCTTCTGAGTCAACCTCATCAGGAAATTGGCTGAGTCCGTGGACCCCAGGGTTGCGGATTGGAATGCAGGAACATCTTCCATGATCCCCACCATTGCTCGGTCTGCATCCCTGCGGGCCCACTTGACCCGGTTGCCGAAGGTGGCAAGGTGTTCTCCCCAGAACTTCTTGGACAAGAGATTGGTGGCGAGCTTGGTGGTCTCCCCCACCAGTTGCCCACCTGCTCCGATGAGTCCACCCACGATGGCTCCCGTGCCTGCTCCTTCACCACCGGGGAGGGCCTCAGTGGCTGCCCCAGCAGCAGCACCAGCCCCACCCATTGCGAGTGTGCGAGCCCCTACACCAAGTACACCCTTACCTATCGTACTCACGGGGCCGCTTGCGGCCATCAGGGCGGCGTCCCGTGCGGTGCGAATTACGTCCTGACCAGACATAGCGGGCTGACCCTGGAATGGAACAGCCCCACCCGCAAAGCCGGGGGAACCCAACTGGGCACCCGCTGGGGGCTGTTGCCCACCAAGGCCCGGGTACACCTTGAGAAGCATCTCCCCTGGGCCCACACCCTCATCCTTGGCACGCCAGTTGATGTAAGAACGAATGGCGTCCTGGGGGCTCCCCTTGGGGTTGTCCGCCAGCCATTCCTGGAGAGCCTGAGGAGTCATACCTTCTGGAAGTACCGGCTCAGCCATCTCTTACCTCACTCGGTTCCGGGACCACGACGCATCGTTGGACACTGTACCACCACCGAGGGGAATCCCGGGTATCACGGCGCTTCCCTCCAAGTCCTTGTTGAGTAGAGGCTTTGTGTCGTTCCCCAGATAACCGTCCACAGAGTCCATCATCAACTTCTTCATGGACGCCAGCTTACGAGTCCCAGTGCCCACCGTGTCCCGTGAAGACACCAAGCTCATACGGATAGCGTTGGCATCCGGCTCCGAGGGGCGACCCTTGTTGATGATCGCGGCGATCTGGATAGCAAGGGGTCCCGAGATGGAGTCAAACTCCGCGAGGTCTTCGCTGGAGGCTAGCCCACGCTGCACCGCCAGCTTCAGGGCGTTGGCAAGGTTCATCCCGGGGGCTGCTTGCAGGACCTTCTTGGCCGCCCCTTCCAATCGGTTAAGGGCTGCGATCGAGGACTGCAACTGGCTCACGTCACGGGCCGTGGTTACGTCTAAGGCGACACCCTTCCCCGCCACGATGTCCTTCGAGGAAATCATAGGATCGCGCATTCGGGTCGTCTTGTTGAAGGTGACCTTCCCGGACGTGGGGAATGCCTGCACGAACGGCAAGTTGGCCATGGCGTCGTTCTTGGCTGTGGCCTCTGTCACCTGCAAGCGCACCTTCTCCTGCATCTGGTCCTGGAGAAGCACGTCCGGGGCGTTGGGGAACTGTAGCCTGATCTGCTCCCATGAGCGGTTGGTGGAGACCCCACGCTTGGTGAGGTACGGGGCCTGTTCAGCCGTGGGCTTGGGCCCGCTCGCTTCCAGCAGGGCACGACCGCCACCCGGGACCGTGGCCAGCTGCTCAAACGTGTTCACGCCAGCCAGTGCCGGGTTGGTGCTGAGCGCCGCACGCTGCTCGGGGGTCAGCTTGGTGCCCTCTTCAGGCAACGTCAGCGTGGGCTGGTACGAGGTACCCGCTACGGCCTGAGGCCCTGCCAACACACGTACCTCTTGGTTACCCTGAAGATCCGTTCTCGTGGAGAGTATGTTCTTCCCGGCTACTTGTACCTGCGGGATGGGAACCACCGCCAGCACGGGCCCCTTGTTCCCAAGCCGCCAGATCATGTTGCCACCCTCTGAGGTAGACTGAAGTTGCTGCCCCAGACGTTCAGCGGCTTCCTTTCGTAGGCCGGGGTCCTTGATAGATTGTTCGATCAGGGGAAGCACCTTGGTCGTGAAGACCTCCCGCGAGATCTCGTTGGACCCCAAATGGGTAAGCAACTCTGACAAGTCTCCCCCCGCCCGACCCTGCTGGATGGAGTTCTTCACCCCGTTCACGAACGAGAGAGCCTGTTTGGCTTCCCCCTCAGAACGTGCCGATTGGGCCCCCTTGGCGTAAGAGAGAAAGGCACTCTTACGGTCACCGTTGACCTCGTGGCGCATGCCCTCGGTGATGAAGGTGGAGGTGGTTTGGACTCCCTTGGCTTTGGTCTCAGCAGCCGCTTCTTGACGTGTTTGAATAGCCTCCTGGACCTGCTGCTGGCGGCGCATGATGGCCGAGTCCCGCAACTGATCGGTGAGGAACTTGGGTGGCGCGGTTCCCCCAATGGAGCCGATGCTCAGAAGGATACGGGCCAGGGTCTCGTTGAGGGGAGTGCCTCCACTCCCGGTGGCAGACGCGGGTGGCTTAGCCATACGCTGACCAGCCGCGACAGGGGTATCTGCCCCGTACAATTGGGTAAGGGGGGACACGTCCTCGTCAGGGGAGTCGTCCTCAGGGTCATTGATGCCCAGTAACCTCTGCACGTTACCTCCCCGCCTTCATCAGAGCCACGAGTTCCAACTTGGAGGCCCCACCGTTGATGGCCCCCAGAAGTACCCGATGTAACTTGCTGGCCTTGGGGTTGACCACGAACTCCTCTTCATGGGCAGTAATGGGCTCCTTGCCACCAGGAAGCCGAGAACGATCTTTCACCAAACCCCCCTTGAGGAAGTCACCTGGGTTGCCAGAATCACCCCCACCTGAAGGAGAGCCCGCCGAGCCACCCGGTGCCCCTGAGCCAGCAGGGCCCCCACCGCCACCCCCAATACCAGCATCTGGGCTATTGGAGATGTCTGCGAAACTGGGATCAGGGGCTGGGGCAGGCTGCCCAAAGGGGGCATTGGCCGAGATTGCGTCAAGTTGGGCATTCGTGAGCCCCAATCCTTGAGCCAAAGCGGCAAAGGAAGCATTGCTGATGTCCACCCCTTGGTTCATACTTGCCAACCCTTGTGGAGACGCAAGCCCTGAGGTATCCTGCCCAACGAGCCCCGCCCGGTGCGCCAACTGGGACAGACTCAATAAGCCAGTGATAGGGGCCGTAATGGCTGCGGTGGGGATACCCAAGGCGTTGAGGGCTACGTTGAGCGCCATATTGGCCGCCATCGTGGTCCCCTTGCCAACGATCCCAGACCCAGGGCCCTTGCCCATTCCCTGAGCAGCAAAGCCCCCCATCGTGGTAGGGGTAGAATTGGACAAGGTGCCGAGGGTTCCCGCGTTCGGGGCAGAACCTGGCCCAGGTGCATCTCCCCCACCCTCATACCCGAAGTAGTAGGGTCCAAACTTGGACTGTTGCTCACGGAAGGTGGGGGGCATTAGGGGTAATACCCTCCAAAGTCACTAGCGAAGGAACTGTAGTCAGAAGCCTGGTCCACCATCGAGGGAAACTGGGAACTTGTGGCCGCTCCTGGCCCAAAGAGGGAGTTGTAGAGGGAGCTTAGACCACCACCCACCCCACTCACCACGTCCTTACCACCTGGGCCTGAGAGTAAGCTGGCTAGAGTATACGCGGTGGGTCCCAGGACACTCCCCAGGGTAAGGGGTGACTGTTGGGTGATACCCCCTGTACCCGAGGACCCTCCCGAACTACTCCCCGTGGTATTCATCCCCCGGGAGAGCATCGCCAACTGCTGCTGTCTCAGGAGGTCCTGGATACCGCCCATACGACCCATGCCGGCAGCTTGTGCTCCAGCCTGGAGAATCCCCAACTCGCCCAACCTTGAGTCTGCCTGTCCCATCCCAAACAACTGGGCAGCCAGTTGGGAAGTACGGGCATCCCCAGCAGTACGCATCCCTAGCAATTGGCTGGCTAACCCTGCCTGCTCGGCCGTCTGGTCGGAACGCATTTGTTCCAGTAGACTCGCAAGACCTGCTTGACGGTTAGCTACGTTGGCCCCGAGACCCATCTGGGCCCCACCATACTCCCCCTGAGCCTGCTGGATCATCTGGGCGATGGGGAGGGCCAGCCTACCACTCTCACGGGCGAGACCCTCTTGGAAGGCTCCACCACGCACTCCGCCCATACCCCCCGCCACACTCGCAGCCCTCGCAGAAGGCTCCCCGATAAGGCGCATGTACTGTTCCGCAGCTGAGGTAAGGGCCCCCGGGTCCGTGCGTCCTTGAAGAGTCCCCAAACCCTGTGTCTCAAGCTGAGTGGGTCCTTGCATGGCCTGAGACAGCAACTGCTGGATTGTCTGAAGGGCCCGAGGGTCCCGGGAGTTCAGTAGCTCCTGAATGACCCCCATTGAAGTGGCTTGCGTCCTAGCGTAGGGGGACTCGGAGGGGAGATTTCCCTCCTCCTGGAGAAGATTTTGTATGGTCCGCATCCCCTGAGACATCTGAGGAGTATACCGTGGCTGAGCGGAGAGGCCCTGGATCTGGCCCAGGATGGCACTTTCGCCACCCCCGGGCTGGTACAGACTGGGGAACCCCTGGCTGAAGAAGTCAAGGTTCCCGAAGAGGTTGTTCTGGGACTGCTGCTGAGTCTGATTCTGGGACTGCTGCTGGTTGGAAGATTGGTCCGTAGCACCCTGGGTGAAGAAGCTAGCCACTACCCTCCATGAGACCTTCCTCGCCTTGTGTGGGGGTCAAAGGACACACCACCACTCTACGTTCCAACTTGAAGCCGAGGTCCCGTTCCCACGCTTTCTCGTTCTTACCTGTGACCATCGTGAGGGAGGTCACGGGGAGTCTGCCACCAGCTACCAACTTCGGGTTGATCTCCGTGAGTACCCACTGCTTCGTATGCTCCACGGCACGCTTCACGGCGTCCCCTACAGCCCCGTCAGCCTGGGTCTGGGAGAGGGTGGCCCAGCAGCTAGCCCCATCTGTCTGGATAGCGGCTGCCGAGTGGCCCACCACCGTTCCCTCAGGGTTGACCATGGCCAGCACCAACACGGAGGGGTCCTGGTTCCAGAGGGGGACCATCACACCCCTCGTGACCAGCTTAGGGTCTAGCTCCTTGGAATGCTCCCGGGCGTACTCCTGGACCCGGCGTGCCACGATGGGCACTAGCAACCCAAGGTTGGGGTCGTAGGGGTCTAGTCGAATCAGGTGGACGTTCAACGAGGCCCCGCGAGGTAGGTCTGGGCGAGTCCCAATTCCTCCCGAGTGATCTCCCTATAACACGCCTCGAATGTTCCCTTAGGGGACCATGAGGTGTACCCATCGGGGTATTTCACCGCGTACCCATCTACCCCACTCTTCTGCTCAGGCCACGCGGCCACGATCTTGACCCCGATGTACGCGGTGGTCAACGCCCACCCTCGTCCACAGCTTCCAGGGCCTTCTCCAGGTTCGAGGCCAGAGCCGCATCAGACACGTGGGCTCCCGGTGGAGTCACCTTCACTTCAGGACGCTGGGGGCCGTCAGGGGCAATCCGGGAGCCGTACATGACCTCCACCGTCTGCCGGAGAGCCAGCATCGCCTCAGGGGTCAAGCTCTGGGCCATCCGATTGGAGTCCAGGAGCCTCTGGTTCAGATGCTGCAAGCGGTTGTCCGCCACCCTGAGGATAGCCGCCGTGGCTGCCGTGATCCCTGCTACCGGGTCCTGGGACTTGAGGATGTCGTTACCCACGGGCACCTCCAACATCCACGTCTCACCGAGATCCCCAATCAACTTCTGAATCGTGATCTTCATGCCTTTTCTCCCGTCAATCTGGCGTTCACTTCACGTTCGATGGCGGCTAGGATGGCTGGATGCCTCACAGTCAAGAAACCACCCCCCGCTTCTCCCCGTACTTGCTCTATCCACTCGGGAGTGCAGAGCCCTCGGATATCGACCTCAACCCCTTGGGACCGGAGCCCTTGCTCTATTGCCTGCTCACAGTAGATACTGGGGGCATCGGTCGAAATGGTTGAGACCGTCTGGGGAACTACATCCGTTTTCCACCACTTGAATCGCACGCCTAACCTCCCGTTTTAGTAGGCCCTGAACTGGGCCGTGTCACGCTGCACTACCCCAAATGGTACCCCAGAATTGAGGCTGGAGTCGAAGTATTCGGGGGCTACTTCCTTGACCGCAAGCCCCGCACGTCCCGGGCCCACCATGAAAGCCCGCGTACCAGCAAAGTTGGCGTCGTTTACGGCTGCCCGACGTTCACCCTCCTGGAGCACGTCCGCTATCTTCCGGGGCACCCTCACCAGCCCCGGCCCGTACTGGATGTCCCCGATGTTGTGGCGGGCAGCAAGCATCAACTCCACAGGTGCATTCACCTTGAGAGCTTGGGTCCCAGCAGCTACAGACTTGGAGGAGACACGTCTTGGGGAGGGTTTGTTCTTGGGGCGGCGGGTGTAGCCCCTCTTGGGCTTGATGTCAAGTGCGCGCCCAAACTGGTCTACAAGGGGCATGTCTTAGTGTACCACTAAGGGGTGGCTCAGGTTACCCCAAGCCACCCCTTTTAGCACGTTACGCTACCTTAGGCGAGGAGGTAGTTGTCGAAGCTGGACGTGAACTCCAGGCGGACGAAGAAGTCGTTGTCCTGGATGAAGGACTTCCACATGACCTTGGAGCCGACCTTACGACCCTGGGCCAGGGGGTTCGAGTAACTCGCACCGGGCGGGGTGATGTAGCTCTGGAGTGACATCCCACCCAACTCCACTCGGCCAAAGGCGTCCATACCGAACACCCAGGCCACGAAGGACTCCACCGTGTCAGCCGGGCTGGCGGGCGGGGAGGCGGCGGTCGTAGCAGGCACCGCCGTGATCGTGTACGTGGTGGCCCCGGTCTGGGCCGCGACGACCAGGCGGGCCGAGGTGCCACCCGCCGAAGTCATATAGATGTCGTACACGTAGTTGAGGCTGGAGGGGAGTACAACGGCGATGCTGCCCGTGGCACCCGTGACAGCGATGTTGGCCGACTGTTGCGAGATCTTCCGCTCGTAGTACGTGCTCGTGTCGCGGGCCACCACCTTGATCTGGTAGTTGGCCGTGGCAAGGGCACCGCCCGAGGCCGAGGCCGTGAACTGCGCCTTGGTCGCGGTCGCTGCGGCAGTCGTAGGAGCCGCCACACCCTCAAAGTGCGGCATGAAGTTCCCACGGGTCCAGCGCACACTCATCCACACGCCAATCTCCGCGTACTGGAGCACCTTGACGTTGGCGTAGTTGGAGGCGTTCTGGAAGGTCAGGTCCGACTTGAGGACCTCAGCCTCACCCTGGGGAGGCATCACACCACCGTAGAGGCCCGTCTCCCAGTCAGCCGCACCCTTCGCACGGAGGAAGGTGGTGGCCTGCAAGATCAGGCTCGTGTTGAGCACGTCACCAGCGGCGAGGTCGCCACGGGCCGTGTTGGCGGTTCCACCGTAGTACACGTTGGTCCCACCGAGAAGCATCACGCACATCTCACGCTCCAGGACCTCGGCCATGGCCAGCGCGGTGCGCTGAATGGCGACGTTGAGGGCTGGGTGCTTCGTGGTGATGAGGCCCACGTCCGTAATCAGGACGACGATGCCCCACTGCTCCACCGTCACGTCCACGTTCTCTACACTGAGGGCCACGGCATCGGGAGCCACACCTTCAGTGATTGTGTCTCGGGGAAGGGTCAGGCGCGAGTACCTGACAATGCGCATCGTCTTGGACATGCGCTGGGGAAGGGTGTACTTCTGGGCCCACTGGCCCACCTGGAGGCGTCTCTCAGCGAGGGTATACATTCGCTCGCTGATCCAGACGTTGGGGGCGTCAGTGGAGATGGTGGAGAACTGAGTAAGGGCGTCTGCCACGGGGTATCTCCTTAGGCGAAAGTTAGGGTTAAACTGCACCCTGCCTGAGTCCCGTGGGACTTGTGGTGGCTAGGCCACGCGCGGGGGCGGGAAGAGGTTAAGTCCGCAGACTTAGGAACTTCCCGCGTCTGTTACTAGGGTGCCAGAAAGGCACGAGAAAGTCAAGTGGTACTTGGAGCCCGTCTAGACACCGGGCACCTCGTCATGGAACGCTAAGCCTAGAGGCGAGCCAGACTACCCAAGTTTATCAATTGTGGGCGAGCTTTCCGGGGGTATCCCAGCCCGGCTCGCCAGCGGGTGTGCGACCCCCGTCGAGGGGGAACCTTTATGCTTGAACTGCTCGCCCCGGGCTCAGAACTCCTTCGCGTCCAGGAACTTGTCCAGTTTGTTGTCACCCTGTAGCTCGTAGGCGTGGGCGGCGTCCACGTAGGTGGGCATCCCCCCACCCCTCGGGCGGGGCACACCGTCTCCACCGTGATCGGCACCCTCTTCAAGGGCCCGCTTCTCTCGGAGAGCCTTGCGTTTCATCCTCTTCTCGAAGAACTCATCTTCCTTCTCACCCTTGAGGTGACGGAAGATGTCTTCCCGGGGAAGGGCCCGGCCTGAGTTGGCCAACCCCAGGGCACGCTTCTCCACTTCCTCTTTGTACTCCAACCTAAGTGCCAACTCGTCACCGTCCGCGCCCGTGTAGAAGTCAGCCTTGTCGGCAGCCATCTGGGCGATGAGGTTGGAGCGGCCCGTGGCCCGGGTCACGTAGGGCTCCAGGACATCCGCCAGGGCGTCCCGGGGTTCCTCTTGCACAGGCGGACGAGCTTGAAGTGCCGGCTGGTTGGCGATGGCCGTAGCCACCTGGGCCGCTGTATCAGCGGCTACCTTCTTGCTCCAGGCTTCCGCGTCGAAGGCGGGGACGGGGGGAGCAGCGTCTGGGGTCGGGGTTTCATCGGGCATTCGGGTCTCCTCTTTAAGAGTGTACCATCACTTGAGGGCGTCTCGCACAGCCTGTAGCTGAACATCCGTGGCCGTCTTGAGAGACTCTACGATCGGGGTGGTCTTAGTAGCCTGCTGCTGGGCTACCCACTGATCGAACATGGGAAGAACAACGGAGTTCACGTAGTCGAGTTCCGTCAGGGGCGGTCTCGGCGGCTTTTCCACGGCTCGTTGCGCGTTCAGCGCGGTCACGATGGCTGTGATGGCAGCGTCCTGCGCGGCGGTCGTGGGGATCGTGAACGAACCCGCCCATGCAGCCGATGTGACCAGGGTAAGAATAAGAGTCAAGATGATCTTCATTAACAGGTTCCTCCAGTTTTCAAGCCGCCGGTGAAGATCAGCGTACAGTCAGCCAATCCACCAGCTGCCCGAACAGTTGTGGTTGCGGTGAGGCCGACAGAGCTTCCCGACGTGTACGTACTCGCGGCGATGACCGCCCCCGCCATGTCCACAGAAAACACGCTGGACCCGCCCACCTTCACGTTCATGGCCTTGGTGGTGGCCCCCGACGCCGTGTTCGTC
>ERZ1292644.213-Hain-H14-01um-R2-213-length-42490-cov-9_pt1 | contig 39352 bp, 55 predicted proteins | sample MGYA00564402_ERZ1292644 | MGnify/ENA primary metagenome ERZ1292644 (study PRJEB36523, sample SAMEA6512644) | groundwater metagenome | collected 2019-01-09 | study: AquaDiva: Metagenomics assemblies of 32 groundwater samples
GGACCTGCAGCGCGCCGTCGACGTGGCGAACGCGGCGATACGGGCGTACCTGCGGGGCATCCCCGGCGGCACGCTCAGCACGGCCGAGGAGCGGGCCGGGTACGAGACGCTCGTCGCGGAGTACAACGCGGCGGTGGGGAGGCTGCACGGGGCGCGGGAAGCAGAGGATGAGCCGGAGGCGGCCGAGCTTGTGCTGACCGCCTGACTCAGTACGGCGGCTCCGCAAGGTCCGTGCGCCGACCCCGGCCCGGGCGGTACTCATGCGCAGCCTGCACCAGGTCAGCCGCGTACCGGTTCTCCCCACCCCGCCCCGGATCACGGGACTCGGCCGCGAAGCCCCAGCGGCGCATCTGCACCCGAGCCGAGCCCGCCGTCAGGCCCAGGTACTCAGCGACCCGGCTCAGCGGCCACAAGTCCCGCTCCCGTGCGGTGAACGCGTCGATCGATTCGGGCAGCCACTGAGGGCGACCGCACACATAGCGGTCCGGGGTCAGCAGCGGGGTGCGGATCAGGGTGTCCCAACCCGTGGCGCCCAGCCCTGAGCGCTCCATCGCCTGATCGCGGGTCAGGTAGTAGTCCGCCGCTCCTGCCTCCCACGACGGGACCCGGGGCCGGCGCGGGGCCCCGATCGGGTACCAGCCTTCGGGGATGTCCCGGGCCTGGACCTCCAGCCACTCCATCAGGGTGCTCCCGGATGTGGCGGACAGCAGCGGGCCCCAGCTGATGGTGCGTGTGGCCCTGCTGTTGGGGTCCTCGGCAGGTCGGTAGGCGTCCGGGACGCGGGGGTGCCGGTCGGCCTGCTCGGCGTTCGTGCGCTCGCTCTCGAAGACGACATCCAGGCTCGTGCCGCCGACGGCGGGGTGCTGTACCGCGTCCCAGAGCGCTTCGGCCAGTGCGCGGGCCCGGGGGGTGAGGTTGTCCAGATCGAGGTCTTCGGCGACCGCTCGGACGAGCTGGCCATCCTCGTCGCGTCCGTCGCGGCGCAGCTTCACACGGATGACGGCGCCCATCACAGGGCCGCGCGGATCTGCTCGGCGAGGTCCAGGACGGCACTGACGGGCAAGCCAGCAGTGCCCCGGTAGTCGGTGGCGATCTGTCTGCTCTCGCGCCAGCTGCTGGCGTCGTCACGGCCGGTGGCACTGTCCTCGTCGCCGATCGAGCGGAGGTAGATGCGGGCGGTGCGCAGCACCTCGAAGGTGTGCAGGCGTTCCGCCTCATCCGTGATGGTGTCGATGCGGTCGGCGAGTAGCGCGGCGATTCCGGTGACCGAGGTGATCTCCATGCCGCCCCGGGTGCGGGTGGTGACGGCGGGGGTGATGACCGTCGGGGTGTTCTGGTCGGCGTAGGTGTGGGTGCAGGTGGCGTTCAGGTCCATCGTGGCCTCCTCGGCTTCGGCAGTCCCTACTATGCTCCATTGTGTAGCAAAGTTCAAGGGAGCCGCTAAAGGCAATCCCCGGCCCCGCCTCCGCCCCCACTGTCACACCCCGCGCATACACTCACGCGGTGCCCGAAACCAACACCCCCACCGAGCCCCTCACCCCCGCCGAGCAGGCCTTCGCCGACGCCCGCGCCAACCTCACCACCTACATCAGCAGCATCGAAACCACCCACCGGGAGGAGTACCCCGACCCCGTCGGAGCCGACGGGAGGGTGCGGTGGTCGGAGGCGCAGGCAATGCTGCGGAGCGCGGCCTGGAGCGACGAGGAACACGCTGAGGTTGAGCGGCTCCGGGAAGTCGAGCGGGGCGCCGTGCTCGCGGTGCACCGGGAGAAGGGCGGCGGCGGGGAGTAGGCAGTCCGGGCGGCGGGCACAATGGCAGCGGCGAACCGCCCGGCCCCGATGCCCGCGGGGCCGGGCGGAACAGCTACTCCAGAGCCGTTACGACCGCGCCGGCCAGCAGCGCGGCGATCGCCAACTGGAAGCCGGTCACACCGACTGCCTTCGCGGTCCTGCTGACCGCCTGCTTGAGGAACGCCTCTGCGAGCAGCAGCACGCCGAGGGTCGCGAGACCCTTCTGCTTGTTCGTCATCATCATCACCTCCTCTCCGATGGGGTGTCGGGAAGTCTCGCAGCCGCACTGACAATCCAGCCGGTCAGCTGGCGGTCAGGCCTCGGAGAGCAGCCGGACCAGCTCGGCAAGGTCTTCTGCGCCGAGGTTTCGGCGCAGGGCGGCGGCGATGGACTCCGGGCTGGTCAGGACGATCCGGGGCTTGCGGATGCCAGCCTGGCGGGCTGCGGCGTTGGCGGTCAGCTCGCCTCGGACCACCCGTTCGGCGAGGTTGGGATCGTCGCGCTTGAGGCGGGCCAGCACGTAGTCGGTGGTGTCCGATGCCCTAATATTCGTGGCACGAACATTGGTGGTCCCGTCAGGGCGCCCTACGGCACGGGCGGGCTCGACTTCCTCGCTCAGCAACTGCCGAACCGTCGCACGCATTGCGTCCATTCGCTCGCGCATTGCGAGGTTGCCCTCGCCTGGGTGGCGAAGGCGAAGTAGCGCGAGAATCTGGTCAACTGTCGTGTGGAGTCCCGCCGGTGACGCGGTGACGAACTTCGAGAAGCTGCTGAACGGCGTCGGATCCGAAGCACTGCGCGGGACCTTGCGCCACGTTTCGTCCTCGATGATCGCCGCGAGCCCCTCCAGCGCACTCCCCGGCGAGCCACCGTCTCGGCGCAGAATGTGCTCCACCCTGTGGACGCGTCGCTGCTCTGGACTCAGCTCGCCCATGACCACTGTGCGCACGGTCATACCGAACCACCGCGCATCTGCCGGATCACAGACAGGCGCCGTTCTGCCTGCTCAACCGTCCGCGCCTCACCCGCCGCGTACCCGGCGGTCTTGTTCACGGTGGCAGTCACCTTGCTGGCGAACGTTCCATACCCCTGTGCTGCGGCCAAGATGCCCCGGTCGCCCAGGTATCCCCGCACCTCAACCGACACCTGCTTGCCGATCCTTGCGATCTGCTGGGCGTCTGTCATCGGCGTCGATGCGAGGGGTGCGGCCGCCGGGAACAGGGTCTCGCCTCCTGACCAGTCGGCCTCATCCGGCTCCTCCGGCTTCTGGCGCTTGCCCAGCCACTCCATCGCTGCGGCGATGCTGGTCACATCGTCCGTCAGTCCGAACCTGGCCTTCGCGTCCTCGATATCGCGAAGCTCCTTGTCGTCGACCTCAGCATCGAGGCTGACCGCCCGGGTTTTCGTCATCCGCGAAGCCTCGATGAACGACAATGCCTGCTGATCGCCGTTGCCGTCACCCCCCTCGGCCTTCTGTCGCTCGGCCCGCCGGCGCAGCCCATCCTCCTCGGCCGCCTTCAGCCGGTTGAGGAATTCCTGCATTGGCAAGTCATCCGGGGCGATGACCCGGAGCGACTGCTCCGTGAACGGTTCCTTGTCCCATACCCGCAGGCCACGCCCAATGAGCTGCATGAGGTGACCTTCGTGCCGATAGTGCGTCAGCACGCCGACCACGGTGATCTGCTTGCAGTCGTAGCCGATGAACGCCATGCGCACGGTCACCAGGATGTCGGCCGGCTGCACCTTGAAGTGCTGCAGCGCGTCCTGGCCCTGCTTGCCGTCTGCCGACAAGGCCACGAAGACCCGCAGGCTCGGGTACTGCGTCTTGAGGTAGTTGGCGACAGCCTCTGCCTCGCGCTGCTCCATGCAGGAGATCAGTCCGCGGTACTGCGGGTTGAGGATCTGCTTCTCCCGCACGCTCTGCACGACGCGGTCCACCATCGGCGTCCAGGTCGTCGGAAGGCGCAGCACCTTCGAGAGCTCGACATCCTTCGCCGACAGCGAGTACTGCTGCGACCAGGTACGGGCAACATCAGTCTCAGTGACAACGCCGTCCAAGAGCTGGAACTCGAACCGGCGCAGATACTCCTGATCAATGCCGTCAGCGAACGTGGCTTCCACATCGCGCACCAGCCGCGCCTTGCCGTCCTCGACGTCCTCCTCCGAATAGGACGACAGCACCAGGGGCCGGTTGTCCGCACGGTAGGGCGTCCCGGTTAGAAGGAGGGTATGTGCGGCGAACTCGTGCATCTTCTCGATCAGAATCCCTGCGCGGGTGCCACCGCCCTTCTCGTCCGGGGCACCGCAGAACTGCGCTTCGTCGGCGACCAGGAGGAACCGGCCCCGATGCTCTTTCGCCCAGTCGAGGAAGACCTCTTCGGCTGTGGTGAGCGCCGAGTACGTCGTGACGAATCCGGTTCCGATCGCGCCTCGCTGCGTCAGCGGGGCCTGCGTGCCGACGTGGCGGATCTTCCCGAACCGGAGGCGCTCGTCGAAGAGCTCGAAGTGTCCCTTCTGCTCCTTGGTGATGGGGTCCTGGTGCATCCAGTCGATCTCGCACTGCCTGGCCAGGGACAGGCGCGGGGCGAAGCTGGCGACGTAGTCGATCAGCCCTTCGCGCAGAAGGTGGGTGGCCGTGGCTTGGTAGGAGAGGGTCTTGCCCGTGCCCGGGGTGCCGAGGGCGACCGTGACTTTCCTGCCGGTGGCGAACCCGTCGATGACCTGCTCGATCACGTCGGCCTGGAAGGGGCGCGGGTCGAAGGTGTCCTGGAAGTCCATCGTCGGGCCCTTCTTGAGGTTGCAGGCAGGACAGAGCGCCCGGCCGTTGGGGATGCTCGTGGTGCCGCCGAGGGACCACGGTGTGTGGTGGTCGGCGTGCCAGCCGGGCTGGAGGTCGGTGCCGCATTTCTGGCAGCGTCCGCCGGCGGCGAGGTAGAGGGCATTGTGCTGGCGGCGGTTGAATCGGCGGCGCTCATCGGGTGCCTGGCCGCTATGTGAGACTGCCCTGTCGGAACCAGGTGAGGGCAGGCTAAGGTCGTGCTCGTCCAAGGATGTTAGTCCTTCGGGCCATGCCTTCGGCGGTCCTACCCGCGCGAGGGCGCACTTCGTTGTGCGACGAACAGATTTGCCGTCGATAGGAAGACATTACGCCTTCCGGATGACACTTTCGAACCGTTCGACGCACCGTCAGCACGCTTCTCACCAGCGACAATCCACGCTGTCAAGCACCACGCGACAGGGTGTCACCTCAACCCCCTTGTGGGTGTGGGAGAACGCAAAACAGCCCCCGCCCGGCCGAAGCCGAACGGGGGCGATGCTCAGGCCGAGTCAGTCCTTGGGGTGCCGGCCGACCTTCTTCACGCAGACCTTGCAGGTCTCGCCGTGATGCGGCCCGGTCCAGAACTCGCCGACCTGCGCCAAGCGAGTGCCCGTCACCGGATGGGGGGGCTGCTGCGTCACCCGGTTGTAGGCGTGGGTGATGACCCGCGGTGCTGCCCCGGGGTGGAAGGGGTCGGGAATCTCTTCCCGCATGACTCGCCATGTGTCCATCTGCACAGCGTAGTTGCCATGCGGGGAGATCCCGCAGCGGTACTCGGGACCTGCTACTTCGCGGCGGTCTTGGCCATCCGGGCCAGGTACTCGGCATAGGTGATCGGCACCGGGGCGCCGACGGCGCGCCCGTAGGAGAGGACGTTGTCGACGACGGTCTTGTCCGGGCGGGTGACCGCCGGGGTGACGTGCGCCAGCGACCCGTCCGAGCAGAGCAGGAACGTGCCCGGCCACGGGGTCGGCGGGGTCGTGAGGGGGATGGTCTGCTTGTCGACCGTGACGAGGAACATGTCGATGTCCTTGAGGTGAGAGGGAGGAGTCGGCACCGGGATGGGCGCCGGGTTGGGGTGCGGGTTCGGAGCAGGCGGTGCGACCGGGCGCGGGTACTGCCCGAAGTCGGGGGCCTCCGCGTAGTCGACGTCAGCGGCACCGGCCAGCAGGGTTCCGCCGGGCTGCCGGATCGTGGCGTGCGCAGACCACCGGCCACCCGACCAGGCCACGGTCTGCCACAGGAAGTGGATCCCGTGGGCGGCCGCGCCCTCGATGACGGGGAAGCCGCCGTAGCAGCCCACCCGGGCCAGGCCGATGACCGACGCTGCACCGTCGAAGTACGCCTGCACCGACGCCCAGTCAGTGTCCTCGTCGACCGCGAAGTGATGGATGTGCGTCGCCGGCAGCCCGACCGCGGCGCGCTGCCGCTCGGCCAGCTGCGCGTCCGCGACACCCGCCGCCCGGCCCTGCCGCGCCCGCCCCGTCGTCGACTCGAACACCGTCACGATGCCCAAGCCCGCCGCCGGATACGACTTCACCTCCGCGACCGTCAGGTTCTTCGACGCGTCCGGGGAGAAGTACCGGGCCACCCAGTGCGCACCCGTCGCCAGGATCTGCGCGATGGTCGGACGCGCCCAGGCGACGTCCATGCCCTTGAGCTCAGCCATCGTCAGCTCCCCTCGTCCTGGCAGAACTCGGCGTGCACCACCAGGGAGTTCTTCGCCTCCCAGAGCTTCCGCAGGCCCACGGTCAGCTCCGGGCCGTCCGCCAGCATGTCGACCATCAGCTGGGCGACGTCGTGGATCGGCTTGCTCACCGCCTGGAGATGCGCCGGCAGGTGGTCGTAGCGGAACAGCGGCTCGAAGTGTCGGGTACCCGGGTGGCGGTCGGCGGGAATGTTCACGGTCAGAACCCCATCTTCTTGAACAGGTCTCGCATCGCAGCGACGACCTGCGCACCGGTGCAGGGTGACGGGTCCGGAGCAGGAGTCGGCGGGACCGGGGTCGGAGTGGGCGCCGGGATCGGGTTCGGGTCGCCCGTCAGGGCCGCCAGATCCTCGCCCAGCTGGAACAGGTTGAAGCCCGACGGCGAGTTCCCGAGCTGGTTGGCCCGGTCCTTGGTGAGAACGAACCAGCCCTCCTCGACGAAGTGCCGCCAGAACAGGCCCATCACCTTTACGACCGCAGCCCACGTGATGACGTCCGTCGACCCGTCATGGCGGTACCGCAGCGCCGGGACGCAGTGCCCGCCGATGATCGGGGAGCCCTTGACGTACTGCCACGGCTGCCCGGCGTTGAACTGGTCTTCCGCGGACTGCGGGAGGTTCACGCCCAGGTTCACCGCACCGAACAGGTAGATCGCCTGCTCGACATGCGTCCGGTTCGAGACGTCGACCTTGCCGTACGCGAGGATCTTGTGGCCGCCGATACCGTGGTCGCGCCAGTACTTCAGCACGTCCTCGATCACCGCACCGGTGTCCGTCGACGGGTCGCCCGGCCGGTAGCCCGTGACCGCCGAGTACGCGGCCAGGACGTCCGCCTCGGTGATCTCCACTGCGACGCCCTGCGCGTAGCGGGTGAACGCCTCGATCATGTGGCCCGGCGAGGCCAGCGTGCAGTCGCCGACGCTGTCGTTCGCGTACATCGGCCAGTCAGTGACCTCCGACAGCCAGTCCGCGTCGGCCGGGGGAGGTGGCAGCGGGTCACCGGTGAGATAGTCCTCGAAGTGCAGGCTCCTGCGGTCGGGGTTCGGTTCGCGCAGCCGGCCGCCACGGAACAGCACAGAGGGAGTGGACATGCGGTACTCCAGGGTGAGGGTGGGCAAGGAGAAGCCCCCGGCCAGGCGGGGGCGAGTCAAGGCCTGCCGGGCCCAGTCGAGACCGGGACTGCCGGGCGCTTCGCGGCGTGCTTCGAGTTCGCCGTCGCCGACTGCGACGGGGCAGGCGACGGTGTCGGGCTCGGCGCGGGGGCCGACCGCGCGGTGCACGAGTAGTGGGTGGAGCCCGCCGAGTCCGGGATGCAGTCGTAGACCGTGCCGTCCGGCGAAGTGAACGTCCAGCCCGCCGGGGCCGGGCCAGCAGGACCCTGCGCGCCGGCGGCCCCGTCCTTGCCGTCCTGACCATTGGTCCCGTCCTGGCCGGCAGCACCGGGAGCGCCCGCCGGCCCGGGAACCGTCGAGTCCTTCCCCGCGGCACCCGCCGGACCGGCCGGGCCCGTCGCACCCGCAGGACCCGGCACCGGGTGGATCATCGCCAGGACCAGGTTCGCGATCGCAGCCGGATCCGGCGACACCCCGTTCTGCCCCGCCGGACCAGCCGGCCCCACAATGCTCTGACCCGCGGCACCCGGCACACCCTGCACAATCGTCGTCGCCGGCGGCGCCTTCGGCACCACACCATGCTGCTGCAACTGCGCCCGCGTCTGATCCAGCCCAGTGCTGAGCTTCTGGATCGCCACCGCATCCGCCGACTGGGCAGCCTCCGCCCGGCGCTGAGCATCCGTCGCCGCCCGCAACGCGAACACCGCGAACCCCACCACCAGCAGCAACACCACCCAGCAGCCAGCGATCGTCAACGTCGACCGCCGCGGCTTCCTCGGCCGCACCGCATCAGGGATCGTCACTTGACTCCCCTCAGCGTCCCGTAGGCCTGAATCAGCAACGCCACCAGGCCCAACCCCACCGTCACCACACCCAACCACCGGGCCAGCGACATCGCCGGGCGGCCCTCGACCTTCTCCAACCGGTCCAACATCGGCTTGATGACGTCCTCGCGCAGCTTCCGCACATCCTCGACACGGTCACGCTCAAGGCGGCGCGCCATCTCGACCGTTGCGGCCTTGTCGAGCTGGTACACGGCATCCGACACCGAATGATTCGCCAGGCCCGTGATCCGCTCATCCAACGCCCGGTGCTGCTCGGCACTGGACTGGCGGTGCTCCTGCAGGCCGCGGCGTACTTCTCCGAGGGTGACTTCATCCGACAACGTCGCCCCCTAACGTGAGCTGGTAGATCAGGCGCCGGGGGCACGCTTCGCCGACGCCAGAGCCCCGGCCGGCACCGGGGCCGTCACCTGGTCGCGGGTGATCAGCGCCACGACCACAGTCGCCGCAGTCATCCACAAGGCCTGCTTGTCCGCCGACCAGTGCAACCCCAATCCCACCGCCAGCGACACCGCGGCCTGGATCAGACCCAGCACGCCCGCACCCCACGCATCATGGGCGATCAGGACGATGGCCAGGGCCACCCCCGCGGCGGCCACCGCGTTCACCCCGGCCTGGACATCCGAGCTGGCATGCCAGCCGAACGCGACCAGCAGCTTCACGACCACAGCAACCAGCGCGAGGATCATCGCCGGTTCACGACCGAACAGTTTGATGTTCATGGAGGGTCCAATCTCGGGTACGACGAAACCCCGCACCAGGCGGTACGGGGCGGGAGTTGATGGTCAGGCGTGAACCCAGAGCACCGACATCGCGGAGCACTGGTACGTCACCGACGTCGACAGCGCCGCAGTGGACGACTGGTACGCGAACCCCTCCACGTAGTCGCCGACCGCCAGCTGGATCTGGCCCGAGACCGTGGCGTAACCGATGCCCGCCACAGGTGCCGCCGCTGCCGTCATGCCGTTGACGGCGGTGTACGACCCGTTCTTGCCGATCAGCGCATACCGGGCGCCCACGCCGTTCGTCAGGTATACGGCGCCGACGCTCACCCAGTACACGCCTGCGACCTGCGCCGTGTAGCGGCTGGTGTTCGTGACGGTGCTGTGGCCGCCGTACGTGTCGAAGGTCTCCGCGTCGAACGTCAGCGGGGTGAAGGTGGTGTTGGCGATGGACTGCGTGACGCTCTGGTAGAGGAACGCGCAGGGCTGATTCAGGGTGAACGTCAACCCGTTGTAGACCTGTGCGTTCCACAGCGCCCCGGTGATGAAGTTGCCCGCTGACTCCTGAACGGGCACGGGGACAGCAAGGACCATCAGGCACCTCCGGTCATGGGAAAGCCCCGCACAGCACCTGTGCGGGGCGAGGCGGGTGGGATCAGTAGGCGAACGCCACGGCGTCGAGCACCGAGACGGTGTCCCAGGTCGTCGCGGACGTCACCCCGGCCGGCAGGGGCTCGCAGACCACGTCGCCCGCGGTGTGGCCCTTGGTGGTGTTCGCGGTCAGGGTGATCACGCACGTGGTCCAGCCAGCGGTGGTCGTGGCCACGCTCGCGACGGTGACGGTCTCCTGGTTCGCGGTGCCGAGCCCGAGGACGAGCTGCTGCCCGCCGCCGATCTGCCCCGCGCACGGGTTCGTATTGTCGGCCCCGTTGTTGATCGTGATGCTGCCGACACCGCTGCTGATCGTGCCGTTCAGCGTCGTGTGGAACGCCGCGAACGTGCCGTACGGGGTGATGTCAACCGGTGAGCACTGCAGCGTCCACCAGGCCTCGGCGCCGTCGTCGTTCGAAGTGTCGATCTTCTCGACGAAGCAGTCGACCTGGATCGCAGGTGCCGGGGACGGCGGTCGGCGCATCACCCGGACGCGCATCCCCAGCTCCAACGACAAGCAGACCGGCCACATCGCCGGGTTCGCCGACGGGTGCAGCAGCAGCTTCTGCACCCGCGTCACCGGGTTGACGTACCGCGACAGCAGGTAGCTCGCCGCGTCCTGGCACTCGGTGTCCGAGGTGCTGTTGATGTTGCGGGTCAGGGTCTTCGGGAAGTAGTTGGTCTGCGCGGTTGTGCTCGACGCGGGGAAGACCTGGCCGCTTGCGGTCTGCGTGACCTCCACATCGTTGGCCAGGTGCGTGGTGTCGCGCGACGGCTTGGCGTCCTCGTAGGGCCATTCGCCCAGGTCGGTGCGCTCCCCGAACACGTATGTCGGGACCGTGGAGTTGTAGCGGGCCGATCGGGCCTGGAACGTCACCGTCCCGTCCCGGGCCACGAAGTGCGCGCCGTTCTCCGTCTCGACGACAGCCTGTAGGGCCGACAGGGCGTCCTGGCCCGCGAAGGACGCCGCGCCCATCGACGTCGTCAGCCCGGACTGCAGAGACTGCTGCCCTGTGTACCCGGCGTACGTCAGCACCCGGGCGTACCGGGTGTTCGACGAGTCCCCGGTGCACGCCGACTTCCATGCTGCGTAGATCGCCGTGCAGTCCGCAGAGCCGAGGAGGGTCGGGAACTCGGCGACGAAGCTGATGTCGCCCTTGTAGTTCTGGATGCTCGCGTTGCCCGTGTAGTTGTTGGCGTCGGCCGCAACAGCATCACTCGCGCAGCCCGTCGGGTTGAATGTGGGCCCGTAGCCCGTCCCGGTCGACGTCACCCCATCGACAGAGGTCACCACCTTGTCGACACCGTCGTAGCCGACGAACGCCAGATGCCAATTCCCGTCCAGTACAGCGCTAGTGCCGAAGCTGACGATCGCCGCACCGGACGTAGGCCCCGCGAGTGAGGCGACTACCCCGGTGCTCTGCAGGTTCATCAGAAACAGGGACCCGCCGGCCGGGTTCCTGTCGTTGGCGGACCACAGGGTGGCTGCAGACGCGGGCGGGTTCGGCCCCCGGTTCCGGAACGCGATCATGCGAGTCCACGCCGTCGAACCGGGCCCCGAGATACCAGCCGTCACCAGGCTCAGGAACGTAGCCGCACCAAAGGTCGCAGCCCCGGGATTCGCGTTGTCGACCGACACGACGGTGCCCGTCGACCCGGTGTATGTGCCCGAAGAAGCCGTCGCTGCGATGCTGCTGCCGAAAACGAACGACCCGGCCCCGTACTTGGAGCTCGCCAGCGACGCCGCCGGATAGTTGCCGGTGGTGTCCGCTGCGACGGTACTGCCTGCCGGGTCCGACAGGGTGTACAGGAACCGGGGGCTCCGGAGGTTGATCTCCTCCGTCAGCGCGTCGAGGAGCTTCTTCTGCGACAGGAGCGCGAACGAGTCGTACGTCGTCGGGGTGACCGTGCCGTACGTGCCACCCATCGACCAGTCCGCGTCCCAGGCATCCGTGAACCCCGTGACCCACGCATTCCACACTCCCGGGCAGGTCCACGTCGACGGCGTCGCGGCCTTCTCCAGCTGCCACCCGTCGACCTGCACCGAGCATGTGGCGCCAGCGGTGGCTGCGACCGCGACACCGACGGACATCGCCGCAGCATTGGCCGGGGCCGTACCGGTCACGGTCAGCTGCGTCCAGCCCGCGGTAGTGGTGCCCGTCAGGGTCGATGTGCCGCCGTACGTCGTAGAGATCGTCGCATTCGAGGCGTTGATCCACGTCAGGGCGGCCTTCACCTGCAGCGACGTCGAGGCGGTGACGTCCCGCACCCACACCACCTGCGAGTACGCCACCCCCGGCGCGACCGCCGGCTGCGCCGTATAGGCCACCAGCACCCCGGACACCGTTCCCGACGGCACCGAGAACTGCATGACGGTGCCACCGGACCAGGCCGACGCGGAGGCGACGAACGTGCCGCTCAGCGAGGCATCGGACTGCGAGTAGATGCTCGGCCCACTGGTGGACTGGCTGATCGCCCCCAGCGGCTGCCCGCCCAGATCCCCGCCCGTGGCCTGCACCTGCGTGAGGAGGTTCCTCGTCGGAGGCCACTGGGCGCGCTTGCGGTACGGCTGCGCCGGCTGAATGCGCCCCGCATACGGGCCCGACGCGTTGTCCGGGTCCAGGGCCCCGTCCTTGTTGGCCAGGACGATCGACGTGGTGCCCGACTGGGTCTGGTCCAGTTCGTACTGCTTGCCGCGGCTACTGGAGGACTGCCCCTCGGTGCGGGGCGTCAGCTCGACGTACCGGTCCAGGGGGATCGTGCCCGCGTTGCAGTTCCAGATCGGCCCCCAGGCCTCCTCCAGCAGCGGCCAGTTGATGTTGAACGGGCCGCCGGCCATGGTGTTGACGTGCTGGATCGTTGCGACGTTCCCCGCGACCTCGGTGGTCTGCGCGGCGACCTGGAACGCGAACGTGACCGCGGCCGCGGACCAGGAGTACGCGGTCGAGCCCACGTTCGCCCAGGTGTAGGCGTCCGCGGAGGCGTCCATGTAGAACACGCCCGAGGCCTCACGGATGCGCCACCAGCCGTGCGCATTGGGGTCGTAGGCGACAGTGAACGCGGTGACGACCGTGGTGCCGGCGGTCTTCAGCGCCATGCCGAACACCCCGGCGGCCAGTCGCATCGTGACCAGGTTGTTCGAGTCGAGCTGCAGCTTCAGCTCGGTGCGGGTGCCACCGTTGCCGTTCGCGGCCGGGCCGACCTCGGCGTAGATGCTGCTGGCGGTGGCGTCGTACAGGGCGGTGGAGCCGAGCATGTTGATCGTGCCGTTGACGGTCGGCTGTGGGACGACCACCAGGTCGTTGACCGCGTCCAGGGTTGGTGACCCGGCGTTGGAGTTCCACCGGGTCAGGTTGATCGAGGAGTCGGTGAACGCGTCCTGCAGGGTGGAGAGCTTCGGGTTGGGCACCGGGCACCACCGATCCGGTGCCCGGTGGCACCACCGTCGTTCGGATGGGAAACGGGCAGGTCAGCGCCGGAACGCCTGGTACGTCTGCGAGTTGTTGGCGCCCCGGCGCAGGGACCTCGACTGCAGGGCGTCGGCGAGGTTCCGCTCGCTGGTGACGGTCCCTTCGACGGTGACGTCGTAGTAGTAGTTGTTGATCACCGTCGTGCCGCCCGCGCCGCCCCCGCCCGCGTAGGCCAGGGACCGGCTGCCCGCGCCGGCCACTGCACCGGACATCGTCTTGGCTGCGGTGGTCGCGTGGTGCGTCCCCGCCGTGATGCCCTTCGCCAGGCCCTGCGGGATGTATTGCCCCAGGTCCGCGAATACCGCCGACGGGGACTTGATCCCGAGCGCCTTCTTGATCGCCGCTTGCATCGCCAGGGCGATCCGCAGCATCTGGGCTTCGATGGCTTTCTGCTGCGCGGCCAATCCCTTGATCAGCCCCTGGGCGGCCTTGATGCCGGCCCCGTACATGGAGTCCGCGACCGCCGCGCCCACGTCGTTCGCAGCCGACTGGGTCGTCGTCTGCAGGGCGTTGAGCTGATCGATCTGGCCCTTCGTCGCGGACGCCAGGGCCTGGGCGGTGGCCCCGCCCTGGTCGACGCCGGCCGCGGCGATCTGTGCGACCAGCGCTGCGGACAGCCCGTTCTTCTGGGCCATTTTCAGGTTCGCCGCGAACTGCAGGGTCTTCTGCATGCGGTCCTGCATCTGGTCGATGACCTGGAACGACGTCAGCGTGCTGCCGTCTTCCGGGGCGGCCATGACCACCGACGCCGACTGCATGATCGAGCCGGCGACGGACTTCTGCTCCTCGGCCCAGGATTTCTGCAACTTCGCCAGGTTCGCGTTCGCGGCCTTCAGCTTCGCCGCGACTGCATCACGGCGCGCAGCCAGCGTCAGCAACGCCTTGTTGTCCTGGTTCACGATCTGCTGGGTGCCCTTGTGGGTACTGCCGAAATCGATGTACATGTAGCTGGCGATGCGCTTCGTTGCCGCCGTCACCGACGCCGTCGACCCGGTCAGCCCCTGCACCAGGCCCGTGACCACATAGGCGCCCAGCGACTTGAACTTCTTGGACGGCGACGCGATCCCCAACTCCTCGGAGAACGCCGCAACCGTGCCCCGCGCCATCCTCCGCACGGCATCGTGGGCTGCCGGCGATCCCTGCCCGACGCCCTGCGCGAGGCCCATCGGGATCGCGGCCCCCATGCGGGAGAACGCGGCAACCGCACCCATCGCACCGGAACCCCCGGCGCCGCCCTTGCCTCCCCATTCGACGTGCCCGCCCAGGATCCCGACCGTGCGCTCGGCGATGCTCCGGGAGCGGCCCCGCTTGGACGATGCCAGCGGAATGTAGGCCTCGCCGCCGGTTTCCGGCTCCGCCCACAGGCGCATGTCGCCACCTCGGGCGATCTGCGCAGAGTGGTCCTCGCCACCGGACGCGAACGCCCGGACACGCGGACTCGACCAGATCGCACCCGCCGCGGCCGTCGACAGCGTCGCACCGTGCGCGCCACCGGTGGTGTGGTACGCCACGGTGATAGGGACGACCTTGCCGTGCAGCGCGTCGATCTGCGACTGCGCGAGGTTCCGCTGCGCCGTCAACTGGGCGATGTTGGCCTGCAGTGCTACCCGCTTGGCCGGGGGGAGGTTCTTGTCGCTCAACTGCGCCTTGGCGTCGTTGATGTTCTTCGTCAGGTCAGCAATGTTGCCGCGGATCTTGACTTCGACCTGCTGCTGCTTCGCCCACGCCTGCGTAGCGTCGATCTTGCTCTTGACGCCGTCCATCGCCGAGTCGAAGGTGCGCTTGAAGCCCTTGATGTCCTCGCTGGCCTTCTTGGCCCAGCCGAACCCCGGCAGGTGGCCCATGACACTCAGCAGCGCGGCAATGTGGTCCATGGCCGAGTCGGCCAGGAACCTCAGGATCGTGACGAGCGACTTCACCTGGTCGCCGACGAACTGTGTGACCGCGACGAACACGGTCATCACGACGTCGCGGAAGGTCTGGAAGTGCTGCCAGCAGTACATCGCCCCGAGGGCCAGCCCGGCCAGCAGGATGATGATGAGCCCGATCGGGTTGGCCGACATGGCCGCGTTCAACAGCCACTGCGCAGCCGCGAGCGCCCTGGTCGTAATGGCCACGATCTTCGACGCGATGGCAACGGCCTTCTGGGCAACTGCCATCCCCAGGAGCAGTCCGCGGTAGATCAGGTAGGTCGCGACGATGGCCTGCACCATCGTTTTGTGCCCGTTGAGGAACCCGGTGAATTCCACGAGCGCGGGTCCGACGACGCCCGTCAGGACCGAGCCGATCGCCCGAAGCGTGCCGAGTCCGAGGCCGGCCAGCATTTCGAGCGTCGGCTGCGCTGCGGACAGCAGGTTGGAGAACGCTGTACCGACCTGGCTGCCGAACTTCTGCAGGTCCGATGACACACCGCTGAAGACCTTCCCGACCTTCTGCCACGCCGTCAGGTCCGGCACCACCGGCGCCAGCATCGACGGGGCGGACGCCTTCGCACCCGCGGGCACGAACAGGCTCGCCGTCGACGCTTTCCGCGCCGGGGCCGCCGCCGGCTTCGGGCCCTCGAAACCCGACGCGATCTGCGAGAACGCGTCAGCGAACGCGTGGACGACCGGGGTGCCCTTGTCGCCGATCAGCGTGATCAGATCGGAGACCTTCGGGATCAGCTTCTCGCCGATCCGGATCAGCACCGAATCGATGCCCGCACCGATCGACTTGAACTGCTGCGACAACGTCTTCTTCGTCGTCTCCCAGGCGGCCCCGAACTTGTGGACCCCCTTGTCCATCTCCTCGTACTTGCTCAGCGTCCGGTCGTACTGACCCAGCAGGACCGACACACCGGCGCCGGCCTTCTTCCCGAACATCTCGGTGATGACCTGGCCCTGCTCCTTGGCGCCGATCCCGGCCTTCTTGAAGTGGTCCTCCAGGTCCTGGAGCGCCAGCTTCATGCCACCCTTCTGCATGTCCTTCGCAAGGGTGTCGTGCGTCATGCCGAACTCTTTGAGGTACGTCTTCGCCGTGGCGACCGGCTGGGCCAGGGCCTGCACCGACATGCGGAACATCGTTCCGGCGGCCGCCCCGCGGATGTTGTTGTCGCCGAACACGGCCAGGGCCGCGCCGGCGTCCTGGATCGTCGCACCGAAGCCCTTGACCACGGCCAGGGCTCCGCCACTGAAGGCCTTGGTGAGGTCTTCCATGGTCATCTCGCCGGAGCCGACCATGGCGTTCAGGACACCCATGGCGTCGCCGACCTTCGTGATCGGCACATACCCCGACGCCATCACCGCGGTCAGCGCCGTGGTGGTGCGCACCAGGTCGGAGTGGCCGACTGCGGCGCCCTTCGCGGCGACTTCGGTCATCTTCAGGGCGTCCGCGGAGGAGATGCCCATCGAGGCGAACCCGGACTCGATGTGGAACAGCGAGTGCGACAGTTCCGTGGCGCTGAACCCGACCTTCGACGCCAGATCCAGGACCCCGTCCTTCAAGGGCTGCAGCTTCGCCGGGGCCAGGCCCGCCTGGGTGACCAGGAGCGTCATCGAGGCATCGAACTTCATGCCCATGTCCAGCGACGCGACCGCAATCGCACCGAGGCTGAGCGGACCGATGGTCTTCAGCTTCGACAGGACCGCGCCGAGCCCGAGGTACTTCGACCCGAGATCCTTGACCTTGGAACCGGCCGTGGCCGATGCGGCGCCCGCCGCAGCGGTCTCGGCGGACGAGGCCCGCAGCCCGCCCGCGGCAACCCTCGACTCTGCGGTCAGCGCGGCAAGCCCGGTCCCGGCCGCCGTCGCGGAGGCATCGACGGCCGCAGCCATGCGCTCGGCCGACGCACCGATCGACGTCATCCCCGCGTCAGCGGCCGCCGCAGCCTTCTCCGTGGCCTTCGCGACCGCATTGCTCGCCCGCGACAAGCCCAGCATCGACTTCTTCGCCACATCAGCAGCAGCGGCGACCTGCTCCATGACCGCCGCGCCGCGCTCCATCGCCGCAAAAGCTTTGGTCGTGGCCTCGGCCGCCGTGGTCGCAGCCTTCCCCAGCCGCTCCAGGTTGGTCACCATCTTGGTGATCGCAGCCAGGCCCTTGGTGGCGTTGCCGCCGAACTCGACCATCACCGGCGGGAGGTATGAGTCGGACACGGGTGCGACCCCCTGTCCAATTCGCAACGAGCGGGGGTCAATTCAGGAGGAACCAGGTACAGCTGAGCAGTACTGCGTCATGCTGCCGGGATGACAAAGCCACCAAAGCCACCCAGCGGCACCGGCATTGCGCTGGACTACAAGCGCGAGAAGTTCGTCATCGTCACCGGGCCGCTCAAGATCTACCGAGCCCACACCCTCGGCGCGGTCCTACAGACCTACGACGGCACCGGGACCCGTGTCAGCATCACCCGCGTCCTCACCCTCGGCATGCTCGGCGGCATCGGATTCCGCAAGGGCACCGGAGAGGTGACGATCATCATCACCGGCCGCGACGGCAGCATGGCGACCGTCAAGGTCAAACCGAAGAAGGCCCAGGAAGTCCTCACCTGGGCGTTCGAGTTCACGGCCTGGAACGAAGCTGAGCACCGGGCGCTGGGCCTGCCCTACCCTCCGGTGATCGGCGGCACCCCTACGCCCGAATAGCCTCAGCCCAAGCCGCCGCGAAGGCCCCGCGGAGGGCGCCCGAGTGCAGCAGGTCATCGACTGCGGGGCGCAGGTACGGGCGCGCCGGCAGCGTCGTCGCATGACCGCGCCCGGCCTGCCCGCCGAGCTCCTGGATCCGGGCGTACACGGCAGTCGGCCCGAGGACCGCGCGCCACGCGCCGGCTCCGGCCGGCGTCGGCCCGAGGATGTCGAAGGACGACCGCAGCCGGCCTGAGATGAGCGACGGTGGCTGTCCTGGTGCGGACGGCGTGGGGGTGCCGCGCGAATGGGAGGTGCGGGACAGGTTCGCCCTCGCCGCGACCTCCACCATGGCCGTAGCAGTTGCGACTGCCACCGGTGTCGCAGCCTCGATCCGGGCGGCCATGGCCTCCAGCGCCCTCGCCAGCTCGGCGATCCCGGTCACCGACATCGCACCAGCCACCCCGACCACCCCCCGGTCAGCGTGCGTTGCGCGCGGCCTTCTCCTCCGCGCGTTCGCGCTGCAGCTCCTCGGCCTTGCCGTAGGCGCGTGCGATGGCCGGCAGCTGCTCGATGAGCCACCAGGGCTGCTCGTCGACCTGCGTCGGCGTCCAGTGGTGGACCTGCGCGAAGAAGCCGTAGGGCCACGCCGCTTCCTCGAGCGGGGTGTGCGGATGGTTGCCCGGGATGGGCCTTCCGTCGAGGTTGGCAACTAGCCGACGGAAGGCGCTGTAGGGTGCGCCGGGTCCTTCAGTGCCGCCTCGACCTCGTCGGCCGGCGTGTCCTTCGAAGGCTCGGGATCTCCCGGAAAGAGGCGCTCCCTCGCCGGCTCGATCAGCTTCTCCAGGATGTTGCCGTCATCGAGCGACAGCATCTCGATGACCTTGATGTCCTGTCCCGGCGTCGGCAGCATCGGGGTGAGCTGCCAGGACACGACGAGCAGCGCGTAGAGCGCGTTCATCATGTCGATGCCGTCGCCCTCACCGCTGGCGACCGAGCGCAGAATGCGCTGCTTGTCGCCGTACCGCAGTTCGGTGGGGTCCTTCAGCTCGACCCAGCTTCCATCGCCGGCCAGAGGGAATCGTTCGGACATGGTGGTGCTCCATGCGGGGAGGGTGGTGGACGTAGGGGTGCCCGGCCGCGGCGGGGCGCGGCCGGGCGGTGCGGCTAGAAGGTGCCCGGGGTGACGTTGCAGGTCACGGAGATCCGGATCGGGGACTGGCCGCCGGAGCCGCCGGCGTTGGTGGTGTTGAACACCGGCTCGAAGCTGGTCGAGTACCCGACGCTGGTCTTGGACGTGTCGACGTCGGAGGTCACGAACGCCGCCTGCGCCATGTCGACGGTGATCGTGATCAGGTTCGTTCCCGCCAGGCCGTTGGTCGTCACGATCTGGACCTGCGGCTGGGTGTTGTTCAGCATGTACAGCAGCGCCGACTCGTCGGAGACCGCGGTGAAGCTGAACTTCCCTGTGGCGTTGAACTGGCCGCGCTGGATGATGTACGGCACCTGGGCGCCGTTCGCGGTGAAGACCGGGACGGCCTCGCGCATCAGGTTGATCTCGCCGTCGGACACCGTGTTGACCAGGGTGCCGCCCGACGCGGGGCCGCCGATGCCGATCAGGGTCTGCCAGGACGCGATCGGCTTGATGGCGGTGCCGTTCGCCGTCGGGGTCGACGCGGCGATGACGGAGGGCCAGGACACGCCCTTGCCGTCCCAGGTGTACAGGGCTGACTCGGCGTTGAACTTCAGGTCCAGGCCCGTCAGGCAGAACCCCGGGTAGGCGCGCGCCCCGACCGTAGCGGTCGGGCCGAGGTAGTGCGTCAGGGTGTGCGCGATGGGCTGCCCCGTACCGGAGTTCAGCAGCGACCAGGCGTAGGTGTACGGACCGATGACCGGCACCACGGCCTGCGCGGAGGCGTGCGCGAAGGCCAGGCCGCCCGTCGGAGACGACAGGGGGATCGTGTACGGGCCGGAGCCGCTCGGGGTGCCAGTCGTGAAGCACTCCGCCGTCGCGCCGCTCCCGATCTGGATGACGGTCGCGGCCGGAATCGAGGCCACAGTTGAGATCGTCGTCGCGCCCACCGCGGCCAGGGCCGACAGCGTGGTGGAGCCGGAACCGGTCGGGGTGCCGACGACCGCGACGTCGCCCATGATGTTGCGGAAGAAGAAGTTGATGCCGTCGCCGAACAGCGGTCCGCCCAGGTCAAGTTCGGCATGCTTGACGCCCGCGACCTGGTTGAACGCGTTCGTGCCCATGCTGCCGCGCCACGCCTGGTCCTTGAGGAACGTGGGCTTGTCGGAGGGCTTCAGGGAGTCGATGAGCTGTGTGAACGACGGGGCGACCGCGGCGCCCATCGTGGTCTCGTTCGCGATGCCCAGGAACTGCTTCGCCGGGGCATACGTCACGGGAGTCGGCATGTCACACCTCCATCGCGGGGTCGTTGTCGCGGTTCTGGTTGGGCTTCTTGCGGGTCTTGGCCCACCGGTCGTCCGGGGGGCCGTCGGGCCACTCGAAGACCGTCGCCGGAACCTCCGGGACCGCCTCGGCGTCCTCGGTCGCCTCGACGGCGGGGATCAGCGGGTGCGCGGTCAGCGGCAGGTGGTAGACGGTGCTGAACGGCGCCGTGTACGCGTAGACACCGCCGACTGCCTCCACCTCCACCTGCGGATCCGCCCCGGGAACGGGCGAAGCCCCCGCCGTCTCGGCAGGGGCTCCGGTGGAAGCAGCGGGGGTGGGATCGGACGGCGGCGCGCCCTTGGCAACAGGCATGGGGAACTCCCAGGAAGGGACGATGGGGGGAATGGGAGGGCGCGGCCTACACGTCGGGTACGAGCTCGGAGGCCTGGAACTTCAGCGACAGGAAGCCCTTGGTCAGCCCGGCTTTGGTGACCGGCTGGCCGTAGTCCGCCGTGATGAGGTTCGAGCCGTTCGTAATGGCCTCACCTGCCTGGAATACAGCCCCGCCGAGTGTGCGGTCGCGGCGGATCCACTCGACGAGGGAGTCCTTGAGGTCGTAGGCATCGTCCTGACCGTCCTCGGCGTAGGTGCTGCGGGTGCGCAGGAAGCACGCCAGCTCGACGCGGTAGTTGACCTGCTTCCAGCCGCCGTGCTCGCCGCCGAGAGCGATCCGAAACTCGTCCGAGTGGTAGATCGTCACGAGCATCACGCACCCGGAGCGGGCCCCGGGGGCCTGGCCGTTGAAGTACTCGTTGTGGTCGTCGTCCGCAGGTGAGGCCCGCCGCACGACACCTACGCCGGGGATCGGCGAGGTGCGGTAGGTGCGGGTCGGCTCGTCGTAGGTGCCGCCGAAGTACGTGCAGATGCCGCGCAGGGCATCAGCGGTACTCACCCGATCCTCGCGAACGACGACAGGGTGCGCGTGGCCTCGGCGATCAGGCCGGTGCCTTTCTTGCGGGAGTCCTTGCTGCGGGTCGTCGTTGCCAGCTTGGTGTCGGGGAACTCGTCCTCGGCTGTGGAGTCCGGGCGCATCAGCAGGGCCGCCGCGTACTGGATGACGCCCAGTCGCGCGTCCGCCGGCAGGCCGGAGAAGTCGCTGCCCGCGGTATGGCCCCGCGCGGTGGCGGCCACGAGGGCGACGGTGGTGCTGCCGGGAGTCCAGGTACTGGAAACGGTAATGGTCTCCTCCGCGCCCGGTTCGGCGATGCGGTACTGGGCACCAGGCAGGATCCCGGTCGGGTCGGCAACGGTCAGGCTGGTGCTGCCCGCTGTGGCGTCGGCGCCCAGGATCGTGGCGACGTGCCCGGCGGTGAGGACGGCCTGGATCCACACGTCATCGCTGGTCGGCATGCCGAACTGCAGTGACCCGGACCAGTACACGGTGCCGCCGGTGAGCGGCAGCGTGACGTTCGACTGGTTTTCCACCCACGCGCCGGCACCGGAGACGGTGGTCAGGGCAGTAGGTGTGCTGCCGTAGCCGACGGTGCTGACGGACAGCACGGGGCCGTGTTCGGCGCGGAAGACCAGGTTCCCGCCGCGGCTGACCCGGCCCCGGCAGCGCTGCGTCCAGGTGTGGACGCCGAGCGGCTGGTCGCAGATGTTGTCGGCCCAGGCGGAGGCCTCAAGGAGGATCTCGGTCAGGGCAGCGGCCTGGGCGGCGGGGTCCGGGTTGCCTGGGCGCAGTCCGCTGACGTCGAGGTAGGTGGGGTGGGCGGTGAACGCGGCTGCGGACACGTACGGGGTGGTGGGCATGGCGTTCACCTCCAGAGGTCAGAGCTGGTCGCGGGTCCAGGTGCCGTGCTCGCACCCGACGGCGTAACCGAGCTCGGGCCAGCCGTTGGGGAAGCAGTCGCCGCAGGGCTTCTCGACGACCTGCAGGTCGCTCTTCTGCGGCGCTTCCGGGGCTGGCGCCTCCTCGGGCGCGATCTCGGGAGCGGCGGACTCCGGGGCGGTGGCGTCGCCTTCGGGCAGCTCGTCGGGGGTGGTGTCGGTGCGCTTCCTGGGCGGCATGTCAGGTCTCCTTCTGGCAGGTGCCGCCGCAACGCGAGCACGTGTTGATGTAGGCCGCGAAGCCGCAGCCGGTGCAGCGGTAGCCGCCGCGAGGGGTGGGTCCGCCGAGGTTGGCCGGGAACGCGCCGTACTCGCGCAGTGCGCGTTCGTGCTGCGGGTTGTCGACGGTCACGGTTCCGTCGCGCCCGGCGGTGTAGCTGGTCGTGGTGCCCGTCTGAGCACCCTGGATGTCGATGCCGCGTACGGCACCGTCGGGAAGGCACAGACGTGCCATGTCGACCTCCGAGGGAAGGGGTGGTGGTGCTGGTGCTGGGGCGCCTGCGTCCAGGTGCCCCAGCAGGCGGCTGCTCAGGCCTTGGCGATGCCGGTCAGGGCGCCGTTCCAGGCGGGGGCGTAGCACAGCAGGGTGCCCATCCAGTAGCTGGAGGACTCGAACGCGAACTGGTTGACGGGCCAGTCGATGCCCATCAGGTCCTGGACGTTGAACACCGACCACACGTCCGAGACCTGGGAGTCCGGCAGGGGGAGCTGGTCGGAGATGATCGGGGCGTTGCCCTGCGGCATCCAGGGGTGGACCTCGACTGCGACGCCCTTGCCGGTCACCTCGTTGATGATCGTGTTGACGACGTCGCCGATCGTCACGCCGGTCAGCTGGTCCTGGGTGATCGTCATGCGGTAGTTGCTCGACGCGGACTTCTTCAGCGCGTCGGACAGCTGCTTGCGGTCGCTTCCGTTGAGCAGGGTGCGGTCCGGGTCGGCCTTGACCGCGTCGTACAGGGCCGCGAAAGCGGTCTGCCACTCACCGCCCGGGTTGGTGGTCGACAGCGCAGCGTTGAGTCGGTTCACATACCCGGAGTCGGCGCCGGTGCAGACCGGCAGGATGCCGTCGTACCCGGCCGCGTAGGCCGAGGTGTCGGCGCTGACCGCGGAGGCCGCAGTGCCGGCGGTCGGCAGGGCGCCCTGGATGGTGAAGGTGTTGTATCCGGCCTTGCCGGCGTACCAGCGGGCCGCGTCCCCGGGGTCCGAGGCGCCGGTGGAGACGTAGACCCGCATGCCGGTCGCGCCGGCCGGGAGGACGCAGGTGACGTCAACGACCTGGGTGGAGGGGGCGACGGTCGCGGCGGACGTCAGGACGGACTGGCCGAAGTCGCCGGCGTCGGCGGTGACCTTGACGTAGATGTTCGTGGTCAGGCCGGTGATCGCGGTCTCGCCGGTGGCGGCCGAGCGCGCGGTCAGCGTCAGGCCCGTCGGGGCGGCGAGCGCGCCGAGGAACCCGGAGGCGGTGCCGCGCCCGAGCAGGAGCATGCGCTCCTCCAGCAGCATGCTGGAGTACAGCAGGCTTGTGCGGGACAGCTGGCGGATGTCCTGGTAGCCCTGGCCGGCGTACTGCGCGGACCAGGTCACCTCGTCGGAGACGCTGAACTGCGAGTAGGGGACGGTCTTGTCGTACCCGGCGTAGCTGATCTTCGGGCCGCGCGCGTAGTACAGCGAGTTGCCGGACCCGGACGGTGCGAAGTTGTTCTGCGTGGTGTCCTGGATGCCGGGGTGGATGTTCGCCACGCCGCCGGTCGCGGTACCGGTGAACCCGGAGATGACCTTGAAGCGGTGGCTCAGGCCGATGCCCTTCTTGCGCGGGATCCGGTTGCGCAGCGGCGTCGGGCGCGGGGTGAGCATCTTCGCAGGGGCTTCGAGGTCGAACGCGACCAGGCCCGAGCTGAGCGGGGAGCTGGTGGTGATGTCCTTGACGAGGTCCGGCTGCTGGGCCTTGAGCTGCGCGAGTGCCTCGGTCACCGAGGCGAGGGCGTCCGCGGACAGGCCCTTGACGACCTCGGGGGTCTCCATGGCCTTGGTGAGCATCCCGAACGCGCTGGTGGGCTGCTCGGCGAAGTTGATGCCGCGGCCCTCGGAGAACGCCTTGACGATGTCGCCGGGGCCCAGGGTTCGGGTGGGGGCCTGGTCCAGGGCGGTCATCAGCTCGTCGAAGCGGCTGGAGACGTCGGCCTTGGACAGCTGCGGGGCCTCGGGGGATTCCCCGAAGAGGGTATCGGCCTTGGGAAGGGACATCCCAGGCTCCTTTCATGCGAAAGGCCCCCATCTGGGGGCCGGAAGTGGCAGAGGGGGCGGTGCGGCAGGGTCAGGCGTCGGCCTTCAGGAGCAGCGCGTGGGCGCGCTCGCGGTAGCCGTCGCGCAGCGTCCGGTCGGACACCGCGTCGGCCTTGGCCATGAGCTGGGCCGCTTCGGCGCGCAGTCGCTGCGAGTCCGAGGTGCGTGCCTGGTCCTGCTGGGTGGCGGTCCGTGTCAGCACGGGGCCGCCGGGGAGAGGCTGGGCCTTGATGGCGTCCAGCTCGCCGTGTGCCTTCGCCAGGTCCGTTTCGAGCGCATCGATACGCTCCTTGGAAACGGTCGCGGCCTCTGCCACGGCGGACTTCACCAGGTCGGTGACGTCAGCCTTCGTCATGAATTCCGGCGTCGCCGCCGGGGTCTGGGGGGCCGCTGCCTGCGGGGGTGCGGCGGGGGTGGCCGGCTCGGGGGCGTCGGCCTTGGTGGTGTCGGCGAGCGCCATCTGAGCGTCCATCTCTTCGCACTCCTCGTTGAGCTTGAACCACTGCAGGGCGCGGACGGCCTCCAGGAGGAGTGCGATGTCGCAGGCCTCGTTGAGGTTGCCCTTGGCCAGGGATTCGGCCTCGGAGATGATCAGCTGGGCGATGCAGGCGATCGCGGTGTCCGCGGTTATCGCGTCCTGCGCCGGGGGCTCGCCCGCGTCGTCGGCCTTGGTCAGGGCGCGCGCGTCGAGGATGACCTGCGCGGCCTGCAGCACGACCTCGGGGGCGACCGCCGGCACTGCGGGGGTGGTCGCCTCTGCGGCGGCAGGGGCTTCGGCCGGTTCGGCGGGCTGCGGTTCGACGGCCTCGGCCGCGGGCTCGGCAGGCGCCGGCGCGGCGGGGGTCTCGATGACCTCGGCGTCCTCGACCGGTGCCAGGTGTCCGTCGCCGTCGGCCTTCGCGAGCTGGAACAGGCACTCGCCGTTCGCGGGCCGGTCCACGACGGAGACCTCGATCACGTCGCCGGCGGTCACCAGCCCGTTGGGGGCGTCGGCCTTGCCCATCTCCACCCGGGGGTTCTTGATCCCCACGGAGAAGCCGCGCAGGACCCCGTGCTCGATCTTCTTGATGGCGACGGGGTCCACGATCCGGGCCGTCAGGTAGTGCGCACCGTCGTCGCCCTTCGACAGGCCCACCCCGACGCCGACGGCCCGCTTCGAGTCGTGCTGCTCGCGCACCCCACCGCCCTCGGCGAGCCAGCGCGGCATCGCGGAGTCCAGCCACGTCGCATCGAGGCGCTGGCTGTCGCGGTCCAGCGCGGAGGACGCGGCGGGGCCGTGGACGATCAGGGTGCCGTCGTCCTGCTTCTCGGACTTGGTGATGGGCGCCCAGGCGTAGCTCACTGTGTCGGGCATCGTTGGGGCTCCTTCCTGGGCAAGGGGTGGGCTGGTCACGCGGGTGCGGTGGCGCAGCGGCAGTTCGGGTGGGCAGGCGGTGCGGTGGACCCGTCGGGCCAGGTCCCGCCGATGGGGACCGGCGCGGATTCCTCGTTGAGGCGGCACGCCAGGCAGGCGCCGGGTTCGGTGATCCAGCGCAGGTCCGTGATGCCGGCCTCGCGGTAGGTGTTGGCGGAGGCTGCAGACGTGGCGCGGGTGAGTTCGGTCAGGGCGAGCATCTGAGCCCAGGTCGGGTCCCGCAGTGATGCCCGTAGCTCGACGGCCAGCTTCCGGGCTGTCCAGTGATCGGACAGTGCGCGGGCCAGGACCGCGGCGAGCACTTTCAGGCGGCCGTCCGCAAGCGCCGTGGCCTCTGTCTGGTGGCGGGCCCGGAACACGGCCAGGCCGTCAGCGGACTGATGGGTCAAGGTGCGTTCGGCGCCCTGGTGGTCACCGGCCTGCCAGCCGAAGGCGGCGGCCGCCCCTGGCCGGTTGACGGCCGCTGCCGAAGCGTGGCCGATGGCCCAGCCCTCCGCCCAGATTCCGGACAGCAGGCCCGCGATCGTCCCACCCAGGTTCAATCCCTGGTCGGTGAGCCACGCGGCGGCCACGGTGGCCGACCACGGTCCGGAGGGGTCCGGGTCGGCGGTCAGCCCGTGGGCGAGCCGGCGCTCGGCCAGGGTGTCGCAGTCGACGGCCTGGTCCAGGGCGCGGGTGATGCGCGGCGCCCACCGGTCGGCGGCGTCCTGGTCGCGTTCCCATCCGGGCCACGCGACCTCACCACCTTTTGGGTGGGCATCGCCACCTGCGGAAACGAACGTGACCGGTGCGCCGACGAGGTCGGGTGCGTCGGCCTTGGTGACGGTCGTGAACTGGAACGGCCGCGCCGGAGCCGGGTTGCGGCGCGCCCACCGGCGGTAGGCGCCCAGTTCCGTCTTGACCTGGTCGGCGCGCTGCGGGTCCTCCTTGTCGCCGGCCACCTCCGAGTCGGGCTGCGGGTCGCCGGTATCGGTGTCCGGCCCGTGCGGAGCGTCGAGGATGCCGTCGGCGTCCACGTCGGCCTGCGGGGCACCCTGAACGGGGCCGACCAACTCACCGGCCGGTGCCAACTGGGATGCCCCGGCGAGGAAGACCAGGCCGCGGGCCGTCTTGATGAGCGGCATGTCGGCCTCGGGGAAGTCGTAGCGCGGCTGCCCCATCCGGTCGCGGTCCTCGTTGTACGTCATCCGCCCGTCCGCAACGCGGGCCGCGGCCACCTCGTCGGCGGCTGCCTCGCCTTCCTCCTCCAGGCCCAGGAACCGGAACTCCAGCTCCGGGGGCATGGACAGGTGCTTGCGGGACATCGAGGTGCAGAACTGCTGCAGCCAGCGCAGCGTCGGCAGGGTGCCCTTGCGCTGCTGGACGTCGGCCTGGCCCTCGTGCCACCCGGACGAGCCGAGGCCTCCGGGTTCGGTGAAGCCGAGTTCGGCGATCGTGACGTCGAAGTGCGAGGCGATGAGCTTGATCAGGAACAGGTCGTAGTCCGGGCGGTAGCGCTCGGCGACGTCGGTCTGGGTCTGCAGCTCGAACCCGGGCGGCAGGACCCGCAGCCGGTGCCGGGCGCCGGAGGACCCGGCGTACATGTCGTTCAGGCCGGTCTCGTACTCGGCGACCTGCTGCGGTGTCCATCCGCCGGCGCCGGTGTTCCGCAGGAGACCGGTCGGGACGGTGCCCTCGGTGTACTCGTCGCGGATCCACTTGCGGCGGCGCAGCCACACGTCGATGTCCTCGAGGGCCTGCTCGACCGCCGAGTACCCGTAGGGGGTGAAGCTGCGGACGTTGCGGCGCTTGTAGACGAGCTGGTCGGCCTGGTAGCCGTTGATGACCTTCTCGTCGGCGTCGGTGTCGGCGGTGAACTCCCCGCGGGGGAAGCCCCACAGGATCTGCTGGTACGCCGGCTGCGGAGGAAGGGGGCGCCCGCCGCGGTGGTCCCGCAGCGGCTTGATGGTGTCGCCGGCCAGGATCTCCAGGGCGTAGAGGTCCCCGCCGAAGGTGCGCCGCGGGTAGATCGCGACCGCATCCAGGACCAGGTGCTCCTCCAGCAACTTGGACATCCACTCGGAGGTGTCCTCGTCCTGCCCGGGGTCGGGCTTCTGCCAGAACGCGGTACAGCGGGCGATCTCCGGGGCCAGGCGCTCGCGCAGCTCCGTCTCGACCTCGGACGGTGCCCGGTCCGGGTCTGCCGCGCGTGCGGCCTCGACCGCACCTCCGGTGATCGTGACCGCCCAGTCCAGCGTCGCGACCTCGGCCTTGCGGATCTCGATGCAGCGCCGGGCCAGGCCGCCGATGTCGGCGGCGTCGCGCAGGACCTTCCACGGAACCAGGCGGTCCCCGACGCCGGGCAGGTTGGACGTGACGGGGTACTCGTTGAACCGTGGTTCGGGCCGGTGGGTGTCCGGGCGCAGCGGGTCGATCGCACCGGGGATCAGCGGCACCCCGGGCCCGAACGCGACCTGCGGGTCGGTGCGCGGCAGCGGCACGAACCCGCCCGGGACCTGCGGGCCGACACTGCTGCTGACCAGGAGCGCGGCGACCTGCTCGGCGGTGAAGGTGTGGCCACCGAGCGGGGCGGTGGACACGGCCTTGGTGGTGTCGGGCTGCTGTGCCTGGTCGCGGCGGAAGAGACTCCAGCGGGCCACGGATCGCCCCCTGTTCAGGTCGTCACGCGGCGGCGAAGCCCCGCAGGTAGTCCATGGCGCTCTGGGCGCTGTTGGTGGCAGCGAGGAGCCGCTGCAGGGCCTGCGTGGTCGTGTCGACCTGGTCGTCGTGCGCGCCGTTCGGGAATGACTGGTGCTCGGTCAGGAACGCGTCCACCCACGGGGCCTGCGCGGGGTCGGGCAGGTAGACGTTCCCGGCCTCGACGAACGGGGCGACCGCTGAGGCGCGCGCGTACTTCGAGTCCTTCGGGGTGATCGGAACCATCCCGGGGACCGTCGACGCGAGCTGCGCCATGATCGCGGGGCCGTTGGCCTTGTCCTCGACGAGCTTCGCGTTGGCCTGCGGCCACTTTGCCGACAGGGCCACCACTGCCCGGCACGTTGCGGGGAAGTCCATGCGGTCCCGAACCTGATCGAGCAGGTAGACGCTTGCACCGCGCCTGCCCCAGACCTGGCCGACGACATAGTCGGAGTGCTTGGTGTCCTTGAAAGCCATGTCCCAGGACTGGATGATCTCGTCCATGCCCTCGGCCCACATCGACCCGTCGCCCTGCAGGCGGGCCATCGGTGCGCGGTACCAGCCCCAGTGGGAGCGCTTGAAGAGGTTGCCCTCGGCCGGCGCCGGCCGCCCCTGGTAGAGCGCGGTCCATGTGCGGGACCCGACGTCGCGCTTCGTCTCATCCCAGTCGGCCCGGCTGCGGCCGCGCGCGGACTCCAGGTACTGTCCGGCCGGGCGCCCCAGGGGGTCGCCCTCGCCTTCGGACTGGGCTGGGATGTTGATGTATCGCCAGTCCGGTGCGGACGGGCCGGCCAGGAGCCGCCCGGACAGGTCGTCTTCGTGCCACCGGGTCTGGATGACGATGATCGGCGCGCCTGGGGAGAGGCGGGTGCGGGCGGTGTCGGTGTAGAAGTCCCAGCAGGCCTGCCGGTACGTCTCGCTGTCGGCCTCGGCGCGGCCCTTGAGGGGGTCGTCGATCAGGAGCACGTCGACCGGGCGGCCGGTGAGCGCACCACCGATGCCGACGCAGTAGACGCCGCCGGCGGACCCTTCGAGCTGCCATTCGTGCGCGGCCGAGGTGTCGTAGCGCACGGTCAGGCCGAGGTCGGGGTTCGCCGCGATGTCGTTGCGGATCGCCCTGCCCCAGCGGCGGGCCGTGCCGTACTCGTAGGACGCGATCGCGATCCGCAGATCAGGGTTCCGCAGCAGCATCCACAGCGGGAAGCGGCGCGAGGTGCGCTCCGACTTCCCTTCCTGCGGGGGCATCGACCAGATCAGGCGCCTGCAACGGCCCTCGGCGACGTCGACGAGGTTGCTGTCGAGCAGCTCCAGAGCCGGGGTTTGGACGGTGCCGGGCTCGATGTGGGCGGCCAGGGCGCCGGGGCTGGCCCAGGTGGGCCTGACGTATGCGGGGTCGAATGATCGGGCGGCGAACTCTGCCCAGTCCATCGTTGCCGTCATAGCCCGCCCCCGAGGTCAGGAGATGAGCGAGCGCAGGTGTTTCGGCACGATGTCCGGCACGAGGGCGAGTTGCTCCGGCGTCAGGCGCAGGTCGGCGAGGATCCCGCGGATGGCCTGGGCGACCTGCTCGCCCTGGGATTCGGCGAGCTTGACCCTGCGCTCCTCGATGCCGGCACGGATCGCCGACTCGCAGACCTTGACCAGGTGGGCCCGTTCCGTCTGGTAGAGCTTGATCCAGACGTTCGGGGCGGCCTCGTAGGTCTCGCCGCGGTCTTCGCCGCCGGTCTTGCTGCGTGTGATGCCCCATACGAGGGGGTTCTCACCGTCGGAGTTGCTGCTGTACTGCTCGATCTCCTGGACACGCTCGCGCAGCCAGGTGACGTGTCCGGCAGTCCACTTGACCTCTTCGAGAAGGGCCTCGGTGGCGGTGGTCTCAACCTTCAGGCCGTAGGTCTGCACAAGTGCCCGCGCCTTCCTCTCGGCTGCACGCCGCTCGGCCCCCATGATCGCGTTCGGGGACTTGCCGCCGTGGAACGTGCAAACGGTGCGATCCGGGAGGGCCTGCATGGGGCAGCGCTCGCCCGGGTGGCTGCGGTGGTTCCTCGACAGGTGCCCGATGCAGCGCTTCTCGTCTGGGATGGGGCGGTGCCGGACGCAGAACTCCCCGCCGGGCCACTTCCACTGCTCGCACTGCTGGCCGCGTAGTTCCGGGCGCTGACGGTATTTGTCGCCGTAGATGCCCTGGCAGCGTTCTTCGGGCGGGGGCGGGCCCTTGTCGGCCCTTGCCACGACTACCTCCCGGCGGCCCGGGCCATGGCTGCGGCCCAGTGCGCGGGCAGTTGCTGCTCGGCTTCGACGTCGATCTCCGCTTCGGGCAGCACCTCAGGCTCGCAGTCGCACTCGGGCAACTGGGCGCAGTCCGGGCCCGCGCAGTGCGCCTGGTGGATGCGGGCGGCGGCTTCGATGCCGATGGCGTGGTCCCCGCAGGAGTACACGGCCCGGGTGAAGTCGGCCGGGCCCGGCAGCGGCGGGAAGACGGGGTCGGGGAGTGTGGTGTCGCGCAGCAGGTAGGCGACGTCGCGGCGGCGCTGGATCTCGGTGTGCTCGGCGGCCAGTTCCTCGTCGGTGAGGCGCCGCTGCCACTGTGCGAGCGGCGGCGTGGTGCAGCCGGTGGCGTGGCAGGTGTTTCCCGGGCGCTGGGTGGGCAGCGCGGGTATGGCGGTGAGTTGGTCGTCCACGGTGCCTCCGTTCATGCCGTCGCGGGGCCGATGTTCGTCAGGAGCATGTACCAGGGGTAGGTGGCACTCGCGTAGATGATCGTCGTGCCGGACCCGGCGCCCTTGTAGACCATGGCCACGGTGATGTTGCCGGACCCGTCGACCTGCCCGGCCTGGACGACGAACTGCACGCTGCCGCTGGTCTGTGGGAAGACGTTGGCCTGCGGGTAGTAGGCCGGGGCGCCCTCGTCGAGTGGCGTGCTGGTCCCGGAGCCGGCGTAGACGGAGAGGCCGCCGGCGCTGGTGAGGATTGCCTTGTCGAGGAAGCTGCCGCCGCCGGTGCGCATCATCTCGACGGCAACGACGATCCGGTCGTTGATCGCAGCCTTGATGGAGCACTGCAGTGGGGTGCCGCCGGAGCTGGTGACGATGGCCCAGCCGCCGGTGTTGGGCACCGTGATGTTCTCGACCTTGATCCGGGCGTCGTTGGTAACGATCGAGGTGCCGCCGCTGGACCCCGGGTCGCCCTTGTCGCCCTTCGGGCCTTGAGGCCCGGTCGCGCCATCTGCTCCGGTCGCCCCGGTGTCGCCCTTGGTTCCCGTGGCCCCGGCGGCACCCGGCGCGCCGTCTGCGCCGTTCGTTCCGTTGGCGCCCGAGGCTCCGGGTGCTCCGGCCGCTCCCGGGGCACCCGGAGCCCCGTCGGCTCCTGCTGCACCTGGCGGGCCAGCGGCACCCGGTGAGCCCGGCGGCCCCTGGAGACCGGCGGTGGCGATCTCGACAACAGCAGGTAGGGAGATCTCGACGGTCATGCCCGCCCCCTACGGCTGTGCTGCGAGGCTGGTGCTGAAGGTGCCGTCGTCCCAGATCAGTTCCGTGTCGGTGCCGGGGTTGGACCAGAGGGCGAAGGGCCAGCTGCTGCGACTGAGGAGCCGGGTTGCTGCGGGCTTCAGCTGCACGAACACGACCCCGGTGAGCGGGGTGACCGTGATGCTGCCCTGTGCGGTGCTAGTGGTGCTGTCGACGGACACGGCTGCTGGGCTGGTGCTGTCCGTGACGCTGGGGCGGATCACGAAACGGAAGATGAGGCCGGTGAGGTCGATGGGGGGACCACCAGGGGTCTGCCGCAGGGTGTAGGTGCGGGACCAGGCTGATCCGGCGACCGCGTCCTTGAAGTCCACACCCACCCCCTTGTTCGCTGCTGGTTGATCAGGCGGAGGTGATGCCCTTGGCGTCCTGCTCGACCTCGGTGACAAGGTTCTGCGCGTCGGTCTCGGCTTCGGCGATGACGGGCTTGGCGTCCGCGACGACCTGAGCGACGTCGCCCTTGGCCTCGGCCTCCAGCGCGGTTGCGTCGCCCTCGATTGCGGTGAGGATCCGGCGGGCCTTCGTGGCGAGCGCGTGCTTCTCGGCTTCGAGGGCGACGACGAGGGTGTGAAGCTGATCGGTGATTGCAGACATGGCCGGGCTCCTTGAGGGTGAGGGTGGGTCAGTGAGCGTGCAGCGTCGGGTCGGGTAGGAACTCGGCCGGCCGGCGCGATGCGCAGGGCTGGCCGTTGGCGTGCCACCAGCGGGTCTCACCAAGCCACGCCCGTTCGCCGCACCGGGAGCAGGCCCCGGCGATGGGATGCCACAAGGCGGGGTCGCGGAACGGGGCATCGATCGCCCGCCAGGCGTCGTCGGGCTTGGGGTCGTCCTGGGTCACTCGCGGCTCTCGTCGTACAGGTCGAGCTGCGGGCATTCGCAGGGCCACTTGTCGAGCGAGGTGGCCCGGCACTTCCCGCCTTGGGCGTGCTCAGCGCTGAGGTGACCGCAGGAGCAGTACGTCCAGGCGTCCACGGTCACCGCCTCGTTGCTCGTTGGGCTGCGCAGCCCGGGAGGCGTGCCTCGACCGGGCTGCGCTGCTGTCACCCGTCACCCTCAGGACGGGTAACGGGGATCCCCGCCGCGGGGGAATGCGGCAGGGAAGTCAGGCGGCGACCGTGAGCCGGCCGCTCATCTCGGCCTCGACACGGAGCACGTCCAGGGCACGGTAACGGGGGTGAATGCTGCCGGGGTTGACCGGGACGAGCTTGTTCCGGTGGGCCCAGACTCGGATGCGGCGCGGGGGGACTCCGGCGGCTTCCGCTGCCTGGTTCGTCGACCATGTCGTCTCGCTGAGGTCTCCGCCGAAGACAACCATGGTCACCCCCAGGTTGGGCATGCGAAAGGCCCCGGACGCCTGGTCCGGGGCCTTCGAAGGCATGGGTATCTGGGCGAAAGTGTTTCAGGGAATTTGATCAGGCGCAAGCGGCCCGCTGGTACTGCTCCTCGGCGGCGACCTCACCGGCGTGCGTGGCGTACTCGGACTCCGTCAGGAGCGCGCCGCAGCCGATGTTGGAGCATTCGATGTACTCCTCGCCGTCCGCATGGGCCAGGGTCCTCAACTGGCAGCGCGGGCACGGGGCAGCGCACTGGACGCGGAGGGCATCACGGCGGGTGAACCTGGTGGCGGCCCGATTCCAGTAGGCGATCTGGGAGGCGGGGTTGGCGCTGTCGCGGTCGTGCGGCTCGCTCGCGGCGGGGTGGAACGTGAGCGCCCAGTCGAGGTGCGTCAGGAGCAGGGCGACGGCGTTCGTTGCAGCGACGCCTTCGCGGACATCGGTCAGCCGTGGGCGCAGGTGGCGCTGCTCGCGGATGTCCTCTTCGAGTTCGATCAGCCCGCCGACGATGTAGTCCGTCATCAGGCGGCCGGACTGCCCGGGCCAGGCGGGGATGTGGATCCGCCCGATCGTGCCGGTGATCTTTGCCGGGGTGCCGTACTCGGCTTCGAGCCAGACTGCGGCGAGGAGTTCCGGGAGCTCGGCGAGCTGGCGGCATGCCTTGCCGGCGCAGGAGAGGCAGTGGACGGGTGTGCCCCAGGTTGGGGTGATCTCGTGCGGGAGGCCAGCGGCTTCGGCCTTCCTCCAGGCATTGTTGTGGGGGCCGGAACACGGGGTGAGGAGGGGCACGGCGCAGTCTCCCGGGTCGCAGGAGTGGAGGGTTCAGCCCATTGTGACACTGCGTGAGGCGCGTGGCGGGGCGTTCCTGCGGTGGTCGGTGGCCTGGGGCGTGACCAGTGGGGGTGAATCGTGCTGTTTGCCGTGCGTGGCAGGTGACTTGGCGTCACGATGGTTGTCATGAGGACCAGGGTGTTGGTGATGGCTAAGACGGAGGTCGAGGCCGCTGCGTGGGTCACCGTGCTGCAGGTGATGGGCATGGAGGTCAACCGGCCCTCCGATCGCATCACCCACGACGGGAGTTGGATGGTCCGGGCCCGGGCGGCTGAGCCTCAGCGCGGGCAGCGGCAGGACGGCCGGGATGCCGTCCAGACGCCCGACGTGGCGTAGCTGTCAGCCTGGGTCTCGCACCAGCGCGCACCCGTCCCCGTAGCAGTGAATCCCGTCGTACTCCTCGCATGCCTCCGATGTGCAGCGGCGGCGCCATCCCAGAGTGATGCCCTCCGGCAGGGCCATGGCGTCCTGGACCTGCTGCCGGGCCTCCTCCATCCACCAGGCGCGGCGCTCCGGGTTGCTGGGGTCGTAGACGGTGGTCGGCTTGACGTCGGTCATGAGTCGCACGTCCCCATCACGCACCGCAGTTCCCCGTTCCTGTAGGTGTGGACGTGCTCACCGGCGAGGAGGGCTTCGTCGACCAGGCGTTGAAACTCGTCCGGCGGCTGCATTCGGGCCCAGGCGGCCGTCGCTTCCTCGTAGGGGCTGAGGACGCGGCTGGGGTGTTCCAGCTTGGCGAAGGCGGCGTCCAACATGGCGCGGGTGAGGACCGTAGCCTCTGGCTGTTCAGTCATCGTCTTCCCCTTTGTCGCAGCAGCCGTCCAGGCTTTTGCAGCGTCCGTGGCTGTCGGCGCACCGCCCATAGCAGACGGCTTCCCCGCAGGGCCCGTAGATCAGCCCGTTGAGGCACCCGTACTGGTCCGGGTCGCCGTCGGGGTCGAGGGAGTGGCCGCAGGGGCAGGTGCGGGTGCTCACAGCTCCTCGACTTCCTTCTCGATCTCCTCGGCGCACAGTCGCTCATACAGGTCTTCGATCCGAACCTGCCCATCTTGGTAGCCGAAGCGGTACAGCTCCACCCCGTCCGGGCTGATGATCGCGTCTGGGGCCAACCAGCCGGACTCCTCGTTGACGACCAAGTACCTGACGGCGTCGATGAGGGAGGTCCACCGCTCAGTGCCCACCTCGGCACGCTTGTAGTACCGGGCAGTCCACCTCGGTTCGTCGGTCACAGGTTCTCGCCACCGTCCTCGATCGCGTGCAGCCAATGTCGGTCGCATAGGTAGTCGGCGGTTGCTCTGCGCCAGCACCAGCCCTCGTCGGGTAGGCAGCGGGTCTCCACCCACCACCCGCGTAGGCGACGACGCAGCGCCCACATCCGGATCAGCCAGCGGTCGAAGCGCGTCACCAGGCGCACCGTCAACGTGAACGGGCCGGCGCCGGTGCAGGAGGTGACCTTGAGCAGTTGCTCGCCGTCGAGCTGCAGCCAACTGCCGCGCACTGCCGGGGACGACGTCGTGATCGTGGAAGCGGTCACCGCTGGCCCTCCAGGTAACTGAGCACCCCGGTGAACTCCGGGGCGCGGGTGAGCGTGAAGCCGGGCGATAGTGACACCGGGAACGGGGTGGTGGCCCACTCCACCGCGTCGACCTGCTCCGCTTCCGGACCCGGGTCGGGCTGACCGTCGGGGTGCCGCGCAGCAATGTGCTCGTCGGCCATGCGGACCATCTCGCCGAGGTCCAGTGTCGGGTCATCTGTGAGCCACGGCACGCCGTCGTCCTCGTCGCAGTCCAGGCAGCAGAGTTGGTAGCCAATCAGGTTGCTGCCGCAGAGGTAGAAGCGGGAGTAGTCGATGCTGCTCACGGCTGTTCCCCGGCCCGTTCGTTGCACCGATCGGCGTGTGCCTGGGCGTCTTCGCGGCTGTCCCAGCGGCCGAGTACCTCGCCGCGGGTCTCGTTGTCGTAGACGAAGTAGGCAGGGGCGCGATCAATGATGCGGCCAAAGGCTACGAAGCGGGCGATCACGTCAGCTCCTCGGCCGGGAACGGGAGGCCGCAGTGGATGCACGGCCCACCCTGCGCGGGCTCGCCCGGCATGTTGAACGCCGGGAACCGGTGGCCGCCCGTCGGGTTCGTGCAGTCGGGCACGTGCGTCGGCTGCTGGTCGAGTACGACGCTGCAGTACGCGCACACCGTGACCGTGCCGGAACTGTGGAACGGGTCGGGCATCGTGGCCGTGTCGAGGTGGTCGCACGGCGGGCGAGGGGGCAGTACGACGAGCGGGCGGCCTTCTTGCTCCCACTTCGCCAGGCCTGCCGCGAGCTTGTGCTCCAGTCGGCGCCGTTTCCAGGGTCGGCACTGGGGCTCGCGCCACCAGTCCCAGCACATCACCACGGTGCCCGCCAGCCACCGCCACGCCCGGGCCAGTCGGGTGCGCGGGATGTATGGGACCAGCTCCACCATCCGGTGGCCGTCGTCGAGCTCAGCCATGACGTGCCTCCTCGATCAGCCTCTTGTCCGTCCAGCCTGCGCCGTCCAGGATCCGGGCGATCCGCCCAGCGGGGTCGACGTGGACTCGGGCGATCGCCGCTTCCACCGCCGATTGCAACTCCTCGGCCCGCTCCAGGCCGTAGATGAACGCGTGCTCTTGGAAGAACACCGTCGCGGCGAGGACGGCAGGGTCGAGTTCGGCGTCGGGTGACGGGTTCGCGATCGCGTCCTGCCAGTCCTGCGGCAGCTCCCATGTGTCGTCGTCCATCAGATCGCCTCGACCCGGTCGAGCCGCACCGGGGTCTCGCACTTCTCGCAGCACAGTGACGGCGACGCGAGCCACATGCGCCAGAACGGTGACGCCATCCGCTGGATCGCGGCCCGATGCTCCTCGCAGACGGGCCACGCCATGTCGTGCTCGCAGCCGGCGGTGTTCTCCTCGTGCGCGAAGTACGCGACCCAGGCGGCGGCCTTCTCGCAGGAGGGGTCCATGAGTTGGAAGAAGCAGGGGACGTTGCTGGCGAACATCGCCAGGGCCATGGTGCGGGCCTCGGTGACGGACTGGGCCTCGGCGGACGTGGTCATGGGCGAACCGCCTGAGGGTTGGCGATGGGGTTCATGTTCACCATGATGCTCCCGCTGCCGCTGTCCGCGCCCCGGGAATGCATGGGCCCCGCCGACGAGGGGACGCGACGGGGCCTCTCGCAGGCGGTCAGCTCACGACGCCCGCAACCAGCATGCGCCCGGGCGGTGATCGCGCGGGCGGGTTCGGCGGATCTCACGGCCGGCTGGTGCGGAGCTCGTCCTCGGTCCACTCGCCGAGGTACAGGTCGGAGTGGACCGGGCCGTCGTGCGGGGCGAGGGCGCATTCGGCTTCGCAGGCCTCAATGTCGGGCCAGAACACTGTGGTCGCACCGCAGATGGCGGGCTCGTCGGCGTCGGCCATGACTACTCCACCGACTCGAAGCGAACGACCTGGGTGACCGGCTCGACAGCAGGCGGAGCCGGAATCCAGGGGCCGGGGATCCAGTCGACGAGGAAGCCCTCTCCTTGTCCGAGGGCTGGGGCCCAGGTGATGTCGTACCGGCCGGTGGCGGGAGCGGTGAAGCGGGTTTCGGTCATCGTCGTCTCCTGCTTGTCGGCGAGGCTGAGGATTGCCCGGCCGATGGCTTCGATGCTGGCCGGGTCCGGTGCGGCCTGGGTAATGAGACGGTCCATGTTGGCGGCGAAGTCGTCGCCAGCCTGCTGGGCGCGCTGGTAGGCAGGCGATGCCTTGACCACGAGGTCCCGGGCCGCCCGGAGCGCGGCGACGTCGATGTAGCGGGGGCCGTAGGTGAGTTCGAAGCCTTGGGCGTATTCGCAGTCTGGGGCTTGGCAGGCGTGTTGGTTGGACGCGGGGGCGTAGAGCAGCGGGTTGCCGTGGACCGGGCAGGTGCAGTCGTCGTCGCACCGGTGACCCTGCTGGTGCAGGGCGCGGGCCGGGGACGGGTAGCGGGTCATGCCTGGCCTTTGGGGCAGGAGTACGCGTGTTCGAAGTCGGGGTTCGGGATGGTGTCGTCACGGCGGCAGGTGCACGTCGGGTCGACGGACTTGATGAGGGCGACCACATCGTCGCGGCTGCCGACCCAGTCGGGCCCGATGGCGGCGAGGAGCTTCGTGACCACGTTGTGCTGGGTCTGGCGTTCGATCTGGTTGAGGCGGATCCGCAGCTCTTCGTGGTCTTCAGCGGGAACGTAGTTGATCGCGAGCCATGACTCGTAGGCGACGCGTGGATTCCCCATGGCTCGCATCTCGGGGCGTGTGGTCATGGGCTCATCCTCTCGCGCTCGGGTCAGTGGTGTCTGGCGCTCAGCACCATGGCGGTCACGGTCACGGCGAGGAGCAGCCACCGCCAGGCGTGACCCCACACGACCCGGGCCCGCTGCCGGGTGGTGAGCGGGGGCCGGTAGCTGGGGCCGCCGTACACCTCTTGCCGGGTGCCGTCGGGGTGGGTGCGGGCGTAGGGGCCGCGGGGTGTCGGGTCGCCGGGGCCGACCTCGCGCAGGGGGCGGGTCATCCGATCCTCCCGATCCGGTTCCGGTCCCCGCTGACGTTCACCGTGGTGTTCCCGCTGCCCGCAGCCTGCCCCTTGATCAGCGCGATGAGCCCGGCCAGCGCCGCCAGTACCCCGGCGAGGGCCCACAGGTACGGTCCGGCGACCGCAACACCGTGCCCGGCGAGGTCGACACCCCCACCGGCCATGCCGACGCCGGCACCGGTCGCGAGGATCCGCGCCGTCACCAGGTCGACGCCGCGGCGCTGCTGCTCGGGGATCGGGACGGGCTGGTGGACCACCGGGGTGGGGGCGGGCGGGCGGACCGCGGGCAGGTATACCGTCTCCTGCTGCTCGGCGTAGGCGCGGCGCATTGCGTCATCGACCGGGGTCCACTCGCGGACGGCATCGGCGTAGTCGGACATGGGATGGGGCTCCTTCAGATGCGGTAGGTGCCGGCTTTGCGGGTCTCCCGCAGGTAGCGGCCGTCGGCGAGGTGGACGAGGTGTTGTGCGAGCCACTGACGCGAGCGCCCGATCCGGGGCAGTAGCGGCAGCCAGTCGCCGGGGCGCACGATCTGCCGTCCTTCGGCCCGCCATTCGGCGAGGATCTGGTCGACGGTGGCCGCGGCTTGGACTGCGGTGGCGGGCCCGGGGTGGATGAGGTCGTCGCGGAGGAGGGTGAGGAGCCTGCCGATCTGCTCCTCGGTGAGGTCGTCGGCGCCGACGTGGTCCCAGTCGGGGGCTTGGCGGATGACGACGCGGGCGGCGGGCGGGT